>OIEL01000284.1_pt1 | contig 33418 bp, 23 predicted proteins | sample 1581731 | NCBI WGS metagenome assembly OIEL01 (sample SAMN01760977, study PRJEB22395) | human gut metagenome | reverse complement strand
GATCTATGAATCTTCTTCCCAGGACAGTTCCGTCTGCCCGCATGATGGTACAGACTGCATCGGTATTGATCCCTAAGTCCACACTGCAGATGATCTGTTCTTTCACAGGTGTTTTGGTAAGTGTTACTTCCTCTTTATAGGAAAAACGCAAAAAATACTTCTGGTGTCTCTTTTCCAGAGTCGGGGCAGATGCCTTTTTCCCTGACCAGTATTTTCTCAGATATTCCATATCTGTATGCTCCAGACGTACACAGAACCATTTCCAGTCATGACCGTCATAGAGTTTCAGGTATGCTTCGTCTTTCCCTTCCGCTCCCTCACGGTACATGACATCACGGTAGAAGACCGGCATGGCGTGGTTTTCATATACAAGCTTTGGTTTCCCGCTCTTTCCGTCTGTCTTTTCCCATAGATCCAGCCGTGTTTTATAAGAGGATACTGTCCCCAGTGCATGCTGGATGGCAGATCTGCGCAGATAGGAAGGCATCTTTGGGAACCGGATATCAAAATCAAAACAGGCATGGTTTTTCTTCGTAGTATGTACCAGATGTTCTGCAGCATTAAAACGCCTCTTTGCATCCGGGATTTCTGCTAATTTTTCCCATACCTGCACATAAATCCCAATCAGATAACTGACAGCAGAACGGTAGATCTCCAGTGTCTGGCGGATCGGGATATTCTGTTTTCGTAATTCTACACCATAACTGGATATTATCTGCATTTTTATTTCTCCCTGATAACTCTTTTCTCAGATTCTGTTGTTTTTTCTACTACCTATGGCTATATTTTAGCACATATAGTGCCAGAAGTAAACATCCGTTCTTTCTTTTGGTAAAAAAATTGCGCGTCTAACTCATCACTACTACAATATATTTATGGGTAATCCCCTTACTTCCAGTAAGGATTTATCCATCTCATTACTTAAACTGTTAGAATGTAGGATGCAATGGTATATCGACTTCATCACTTGGACCTCGCGTCCGTACTTTAGACTGATAACCGGCTCCTCATTCACAGTGTTCGTTTTATGCAGGTTGAATCACATTAGGTGCATTCGTGTCACACACAGTAGTTTGAACAGGTAATGAGTAAAACTGGTATTTATCCATTGTAATATTTTTTAAGGAGTGATAAATTTATGAACGCAGTAGGTATCGATGTTTCAAAAGGTAAAAGTATGGTTACAATTCTGAGACCATTTGGGGAGATTGTATCCTCTCCTTTTGAGATTAAGCACACATCCAGTGATATCCATTCACTTATTAAACTTATTCATTCTATCGAAGGTGAATCCCGGGTTGTAATGGAACATACCGGCCGCTACTACGAAGCACTTGCTCACCAGCTTTCAGCAGCAGATCTCTTTGTCAGTGCTGTTAATCCCAAGTTGGTCAAAGATTTTAATAACGATTCTCTTCGCAAAATCAAGTCCGACAAAGCTGATTCTGTCAAGATTGCCCGCTACGCTCTTGACAAATGGCAAAGTCTTGAACCGTATAGTATTACAGATGAATTACGCGCTCAGCTAAAGGTCATGAATCGTCAGTTCCATTTCTATGTGAAACAAAAAACGGCTATGAAAAATAATCTTATTGGCCTCATTGACCAGACCTATCCAAATGCAAATACTTATTTCAATAGTCCCACCCGCAGTGATGGTTCCCAGAAATGGGTTGATTTTGTCTCTACATACTGGCATGTAGATTGCATTCGTAAAATGTCTCTAAACGCTTTTGTTGAACATTATCAGAACTGGTGCAAGCGCAAAAAATATGCCTTCAATAAATCAAAAGCGGAAGAAATTTACACCAAAACAAAGGAACTTGTTCCAGTATTTCCTAAGAATGAAATAACCAAACATATCATCAGACAAGCTATCGATCAGCTCAACAGTACTTCCGTTACTGTCGAAACAATACGCACTCTCATGAACGAGACTGCCTCAAAGCTTCCTGAATACTCAATTGTCATGCAGTTTAAAGGGATTGGTCCATCTCTCGGTCCACAGCTTATGGCTGAGATCGGTGATGTAACCAGATTCACGCATAAAGGAGCCCTTACTGCATTCGCCGGAGTTGATCCTGGGGTAAACGAATCTGGTTCCTATGCACAAAAAAGCGTCCCAACATCCAAACGTGGATCTTCAAATTTAAGAAAGACTCTTTTTCAAGTAATGGATGTTCTTATCAAAACCATGCCTCAGGATGATCCTGTATATCAATTCATGGACAGAAAACGCACCCAGGGTAAGCCTTACTATGTTTATATGACTGCAGGTGCTAATAAATTTCTCAGAATATACTATGGACGAGTGAAAGAATATCTTTCTGTTCTTCCTGATCCAAGCTAATTCAAAACTTTTACTTTCAGACCAGCACTGGTTGTGGTGGCCTTATTTTAATGCCTAATTTTTAACCTGTAAAGTTTTTTAACTTTCTTCAATTTTAGTATTGACTTTTTATTTGCAGGCTAAAGTAACGAGAATGCGACGCGCAATTATTCAATATGTGGCAAAAAATGTGGCAGGATTTCTGGCCATAATTTACCAGATTTCAGACTCTACTGCTGCTCTTTCAATAGAAAGGCCTTTCATATAACTGTCCATAAATGCGTTAAATCCAGCCACTCCTTCCGGTTTTGGATCCAGTGTGCTGCTTTCCTGATCTGCAAATACTTTGTTATCAAGGAAGCTTTCCAGAGTCTCACCTTCTTCTTTATTTACCAGATAAGAAGCAAGAAGTGCGATTCCCCAGGCTCCGCCTTCACCTGCAGTAGCCATTACAGATACCGGTGCATTGACAGCATCTGCCAAAATCTGCTGTCCTACGCCTTTTGTCTTGAATAATCCTCCATGGCCAAGAAGACGGTCTACTTTTACATTTTCTTTCTCAAACAGAAGGTTCAGACCTACCCTCATGGCTCCAAGGCATGTATACAGATTGGTTCTCATAAAGTTTGCAAGATTGAATTTGCTCTCAGGAGAACGTACAAATAACGGGCGTCCTTCTTCAAAGCCTGTCATATGCTCGCCTGAGAAATAGCAGTAAGACAGAAGTCCGCCACAGTCCGGATCACCTTCAAGTGCTTTATTATAAAGAGTTCCAAACAGTTTATTCATATCCACTTCCATACCCATAGCCTCTGCAAACTCTTTAAATACATTTACCCAGGCATTCAGGTCAGAGGTACAGTTGTTGGAATGAGCCATAGCTACCAGATGTCCGGACGGAGTGGTAACCATGTCGATTTCTTTATACGGTCTGGAGAGTTCTTTTTCCAGAACGATCATGGCAAATACAGAAGTTCCTGCGGAAACGTTACCTGTACGAACTGCAACACTGTTTGTGGCAACCATACCGGTTCCTGCATCACCTTCCGGAGGGCACATCGGGATTCCTGCTTTCAGTTTACCTGTCACATCCAGAAGTTTCGCACCTTCTTCTGTAAGAACGCCGGCATCTTCCCCTGCAACAAGAGCTTTCGGCATAATGTCACGAAGTTTCCAAGAAAATCCGTAAGGTGCTACCAGTTCATCGAATTTATCAACCATTTCCTGATTATAATCTGCTTTTGTTGTGTCGATCGGGAACATACCCGCCGCATCACCGATTCCAAGAACTCTCTTACCTGTCAGTTTCCAGTGTACATAAGCCTCCAGAGTTGTGATATAGTCAATATCTTTTACATGTTCTTCACCGTTAAGGATCGCCTGATACAGATGAGCAATGCTCCATCTCTGCGGAATGTTGTAGTTGAACAGTTCCATCAATTTCTCGCTGGCTTCTCCTGTAATGTTGTTTCTCCATGTACGGAATGGTACAAGAAGTTCTCCTTCTTTGTTAAATGGCATATATCCATGCATCATGGCGCTGACGCCAAATGCACCTACGGATTCCAGTTCTATGTCATATTTTGCTTTTACATCCTTTGCCATATCCTGATAGCAGTCCTGGATACCTGTCCAGATATCATCCAGACTGTATGTCCAGACACCGTTTTCATAACGGTTTTCCCATTCATGTGCACCGGATGCGATTGGCTGATTTTTGTCATCTACAAGTACTGCTTTGATTCTGGTAGAACCAAACTCAATACCAAGTGCTGTTTTATTTGCAATTATCGCTGCTTTTGCTTCTGCTGCTCCCATTTTTATGTACCTCCCTGTTTCTCCGTTATTTATGATTACAGATTATTCGACAATCTATAATCATATATTGTTTGTACACCAATATTATTGCATTTCTTTTATTGTTTTACCATGGAAATTTTACGGTTTTAACATACTTTTTATTACTTTAAACTTCTCAGGGCTGCCATTCCAGGCAGTTAATTTCAGCCTGATATGACAGCCTCTGTATTAATTACAAAAATTATTGTTTTCTGAATGCAAGTTCATTCCATCTCAGTTCATTTTTGAAGTCACGGATGTTTGTATCTTTGTCAATGTAAACAGCTTCAATACCCATAGCAGCTGCCCAGTCACCCATCTGCTCTGCTGTCAGGTCATAGGAGAATGCTGTATGGTGGGCTCCGCCTGCAAGGATCCATGCTTCTGCACCTGTCTTAAGATTTGGCTGTGGTGTCCAGAATGCACTTCCTACAGGAAGCTTCGGCATCGGTTTCTCAACCTTCTTGCATTCCACATCGTTGATGATCAGACGGAAACGGTCTCCAAGATCGATCAGGGATGTTGCAATACCCGGGCCTGTCTTGCTTGTGAATACAAGTCTTGCAGGATCTTCTCTGTCACCCATGGAAAGCGGGCATACTTTAATGCCGATCTTACCATCTGCGACAGACGGGCATACCTCAAGCATATGAGACTGAAGGATTCCTTCTTTTCCAGGTACAAAGTTATATGTATAGTCTTCCATCATGGAAGTTCCTTTTGCATCTTTTACACCAGCTGTCATGATCTTCATCAGACGAACCATTGCAGCTGTCTTCCAGTCGCCTTCTGCACCGAATCCATAGCCTTTTTCCATAAGTCTCTGGATTGCAAGTCCGGGAAGCTGTTTAAGAGCACCCAGATCTCCAAAGTGTGTAACGATTGCCTGATAATTTTTCTCTTCCAGGAATTTCTCAAATCCGATCTCAATCTGAGCCTGAACTGCTACATGACGTTTAAATTCTTCCGGATCTCTTCCCTCAAGAAGAATATCATATTTGCTGTAGTATTCATCTACCAGCGCATCTACATCACCTTTAGCTACATCTTTTACATAATCAGCAATCTCATTTACAGGATAAGCATCAACTTCCCATCCGAATTTGATCTGTGCTTCTACTTTATCACCTTCTGTAACAGCTACGTTTCTCATGTTATCTGCTACACGACATACGCGGATATGGCTACTCTCCATGATACCAACTGCTGTACGCATCCAGGAAGCAAGTCTTTCCTGAACATCTTTATCTGCCCAGTGTCCGACAATAACTTTTCTTTCGATTCCCATTCTTGTAACAATATGACCATATTCACGACCGCCATGAGCAGACTGGTTTTCATTCATAAAATCCATATCAATGGTATCATAAGGAATCTCCTCATTAAACTGTGTATGAAGATGGCAAAGCGGTTTTCTGTATTCTTTCAGACCAAGAATCCATGATTTTGCCGGTGAGAAAGTATGCATCCATGTGATAACACCTGCACAGTCCTCATCTGCATTTGCCTCATTAAATGTTTTACGGATCAGTTCGTTTGTGATCAGTGTTGGTTTCCATACTAATTCAAATGGAAGAACACCGCTCTTGTTTAATTCCTCAACAATGATTCTGGAATGCTCAGCAACTTTTCTTAAGCACTCATCTCCGTAAAGATCCTGTGAACCTGTACAAAACCAGAACTTATAGTTTCTTCCTGTTTTCATGATAAAATTCCTCCTAGATTTATTTTTATTTTTTATTTATTTCATTTGTTTACAATATTTTTCTGCATGATCCCCGTATGATCAGTTCCGGATAAATCAGTCTTTCAACCTTACTTTCTTCTTCAGGAACTCCGTTGATCTTCTCAAGTATAAGCTCTGCTGCCATTTCTCCCAGCTTTTCCTGCGGATGAGCTATCGTTGTGATTCCGCTTCCTCGCTGAGCATACAGTGAATTGTCATAACCGGTAATGGAAATATCATCCGGTATCCTGACTCCCATTTTCTCCAGTTCTTCCATAACCTGAACAGCAATCTGATCATTGTAACAGACGATTCCATCCGGAAGCTGTCCGCTCTGTACCATTTCTTTTGCCATCAGTGCAGGTTTTACTTTCCTGTCCTCTGTATGAAACCAGACAACATCATCGGGATCATAGGCAATCCCTGACTCCTGTAAGGCCTTCACATATCCCTTGTGGCGCTCCAGTCCCTGCATATCGTCTGCCTTAAAGAAACCCTTGATCTTTTTATGTCCCAGTTCCAGCAGATATTTTGTTACAAGATAGCCTCCCTGTGCATCATCCATAAGAATATGAGGTTTATCCCTCATTTCTGAATAGATTCCCTGAATAAACACATACGGAATTTCAAATTTATCCAGATTCTGATAAAGATTTCTGTGTTTACAGATCATCTCACTTTTGCTTGGTTCAATGATCAGTCCATCAATATCTTTCTTCAGAAGTTCCTCCAGACATCTGGCCTCTTTCTGTCTGCTGTTTGCTGTGTTTTTCAGGATAATACTGTAACCGCTTTCTGAAAGGACATTATCCATTCCCTGTATCAGTCTCGGAAAAATATAATCAGAAATATATGTGGTCACTACCGCAATATTCTTTGAATTCTTTATGTGGCGCATATTCTCAGAGCAATAAGTACCTCTTCCGTGAAATGCCTCTACATATCCGTCCTGCTCCAGGATTCCCAGTGCTTTACGAACTGTATGTCTACTCAGGGAATATTTCTGCGAAAGCTCGTTTTCTGAAGGAAGCTTCTCTCCCGGTCGGATAGCTCCTGACATAATATCACTTCTGAGCTGTTCCATCAGTGAGAAATATTTCGGCTTTCCATTATCTGTCATGTCTTCTTCCCTCCTGTATTTAGGATACAACTTGTACGCACGTACGAACAAGTTGTTTTTTATGCATAAATTATACAAAATATCGAGAGATTTTTCATTAGTTTTTTCCAAAACACCTCGAGGGATAGTGATATGTGAACAGTAACAGTTCATCCTTTACGAAAGTTACCAATATCCGATTGATTTCAACATCACTTCGGCCCAGCTTTTTCTATACCATAACATTCATGGCAAATCCCATGTACCGCCATACGTATTTCTTTATCCAGACGTGAATTACAGGTGATCAGAGTCACCATTCTCTCCCTTTCATCAGGCTCTACTCCTGTGTCATACATGGAATTATTTTTCAATATAGATAATTGTCTCCTGTATGCAGGACTGGATAACTTGTATCCATATTCAAATGCCGGGCTTTGGGAAGATGCCTGTTCCACAGAAAAAATTTTGTACAGAAACTTTCTTTTTGGTGTTGTGATCTCAATTTCAGGACATTTTTTCAGAAATTCAGGCTGTTCATAACGGTTCAGATTTGCAAACATCATATTACCTTCTATATTATGCCCGTAAAGAATACTGTGGGAATCTGTAAAATTCTTTTTTATGTCATGTTCCAGAAAAATACATCCAAACAGATCTTCCTCTCCTCTGAAATTATGTTTCAGGTAATATTCATCATCTGCCGCCTGAACTACAGGATAAGAAATATCGGCTCCCGGGACAGTAATCCAGGCAACTGTCTGAGAGTTGATCTTTCTTAAATTTTCCCAGGAAATCCCGAAGGATTCCCTGATTTCATCTGTACAGTTTTTGTTTTTTGATTCAGAAGATCTTCTCTGTTTTTTCCTGCGTTTTTTTTCACTGTTTTTTGTACTGCTGTCTTCATCAGTTTTTTTGCCATCTGCCAATAATCCGGCACCTTCTCTGTTCTTCACCCCTGCCATTTGGGAAAGCTCTGCATATTCCTGCCTTGCTGCAAGATTCTGTTCATAACTTTTTATATAGAAGCCGGCACAATATATAAGAAGCCCGATTGCTGCTATGATCATACTTACTGCAAATGTTCTGAGTTTTTTCATTTCCGCGGCATACCCTTTATATTTCTTTTCCCGGAAACAGTTCTTCTGTAGATCACCACACCTCCTGTCAGCAGTCCCATTCCGATAAGTCCAAGAACAGCCATCATTTTAAACGGTCTGACATCTCCTGTTTTAGAACTTCCTGCCATGGAACCACCCTGATAGCTTCCGTATCCACCGGAATATCCACCCGAATTTGCGTAACTGCTGCCTCCGCTTCCGGAAGTCGTTCCTCCATTATTTCCACCATTGTAAGATGCCAACGGTGCTTTCGTCGGTACAGGAGTCATTTTCGGGCAGGTTCCCGGTACAGATGGTGTTGGTGTGGCTTTTGGCTGCTCTGTCGGTTTCGGTACTTCTGTAGGTTTTGGTGTCTCTGTCGGCTTTGGTGTTTCTGTTGGTTTCGGTGTTGCAGACGGTGTTGGTGTGGCAGTCGGTTCTGCTTTTGCTTTCACATATGCCTCCTGCTGCGCAGTAATTTCCGGTGAAATATCACCTCTTGCTTTCGCTGTGTTTACAATTTTTTCAGGCTCTGTGCTTTCTGTTTTAAATACCATTTCATAGCAGACTTCAATTTTATCCATATCTGACAACGATGCTCCTGTCTGAATTACAAATCCTGTATCATCTGCCTCTATTTTGGCATCTTTCAGTTCTATACCGTTTTTCTTCACAAAAATGCTGTCTTTTACAATGGAAGCCCCTTGGGTTTCCAGTTTATCTTCGATAACAATATTCTGATCTGTGACATCCTCACGCAGTTGTCTTACTGTCAGTTTATAATATCCTTTTTCACCGGACGCATACTCTTTCTTATCTGATTCCTTCACAATTTCCAGAATCGGACTGTGTACCTCTGTCTCTGCTTCCCCGGTTGCAGGTATCTTTTCACTGCTGTCTGCAACTGCAGTATTGTGCACTTTCTGTCCTGCCAGGGCTGCATCAATCACTGCTGCCTGATATTCCACGATCATACTTTTCTGTTCCTGACAGTCCAGAGGATTATACATTACCTGCTCAAAAAGACCGCCTTTATCATTATCGCAGATACTATATCTACTATCCCTGACCAGTGTCCTGCCTGTTGACATCAGGAAAGTATTATCATCATTGATCTGTACATCAGCATCTGCCACATTTCCTTTCTCATCCATCAGAATCACCGAATCCTTCAGAAGACGTACTCCCTGAGTATCGATCACATCCTGCAAAGTAACATTACGCGCCACACATCCGGTCTGCTCCTGTGTCAGGACAATGCGGTATGTAATAATATCACCATATTTGTAAAATGGTTTGTCCGTCGTCTTCTCTACTTTAAGAACAGGCGAGTTCACCCAGATTTTTGAGGAGTCCTTTACTTTCTGTGCATTATCTGCATACGCCTGTGCTGTATTTACAATCTCCATCCCATTTACGCTTTCCTGCGCAGTACAGCGGAAATTAACAGTCACAGGTGTCTGATACGGAAGATCTGAAATCGTCACGATCCATCCGGTTCCCTGACGTGTAACCTGACAGCTGACCGGTTTTTCCACTGTTTCTTTATAATTTTCCGGATTCAGCTGATTTCCTGCATCATCAGTTCCTGCCACCGGATTCTGAATAACAGCCGGAACACCGCTTACAGTAACAGCATCTTCAGCTCCGTCCAGAGCCAGCCCTTCAGGAAGGGAAAGATCACTGATCACAAGATTTCTTGCGATAGATCCCTTCTGAAGATTATTAACCGTAACCTGATAATTCACCTGTTCTCCTACCCGAAATTCATTTTCCGCACGTCCGTCCCCGGCTGCCAGATATGGATTCTGAAAACTTTTCTCAATAGAAAGAACTGCTGTATTTACATACACTTCTGCGTCATCCTGTGAAACAGGGGCATTCTGCGCCTGCACATTGGCAACATTAATGCTTTCCATTCCATTTGCCGCTTCCGTAACTGTGCAAAGGAAAGAAATCATAACCGGAGTATTTGCCGGAAGATCTGAAATGTTCAGTCTCCATCCGCTTCCCTCCTGAAGAAATTCATAATTCACCGGTTTCTCTGATGTCTCATTATAAAATTCCGGATTGAGCTGGTTCAAAACATCTTTGGTCCCTGCTGTCAGCTGCGTAATATTCTGTGGGATTCCGCTTACCGATACATCCTCTGCCGATGAAAGCGCAAGTCCTGCCGGCATACCGGTATCCCAGACAGTTACGTTCCGGGCCACTGTACCTGCTTTTTTATTCTCCACCACCACATTGTACTGTACCTGTTCTCCGACCTGCCATTCATAATGATCTGCAGATTTCTCAATCCAGAATTCTCCTGAATTTACATATACTTCTGCATCATCAGATCTCTCATCTGTATTAGCAGCTTTTACAGTTGCTGCATTTACGCTTTCGTGTCCATTTGCCTCTTCCTGTGCGATACAATGGAAAATAATCGTTACAGGCTGACTGTATGGCACATAAGAACAATAAAAAGAAAATCCGTTCTCATCTGCATTCAACTGAGAATCCACAGGTCTCGCTTCATATGCCTGTCCTGTTTTCTTATCCGGTACGGGATAGTTTACCTGTTGCTGAACTCCCAGTACTTCCATGCTCTGTGTACCACCTGCCAGAACCAGTCCCTGCGGCAGACCAATATCAGTAATAGTTACATCTTTTGCAATTGTTCCTGCCGTTACATTATTCACTACGATCCGGTAAGCTACCTGCTCTCCTGCCTGCCATTCATATTTGTCTGCTGTTTTATCAATTTCAAGCTGTGGACTGTTCGGCCATACTTCTGCCATATCCTTTCTGGATTCCTGTTCTCCTGTGTCAGGATTGATCAGATTATCCGCTGTTGCAGTCACAATATTTTCCCATTCCTGTCCATTGGAATCCGCAGATGCCTGACATTTAAAACGGATTGTGATCGTCTCCCCATACTTCAGGGACGGACACTCTGCTTTCCATCCATTTTCTCCCTGTCCGGTAAGCGTACAGTTCTCGCCTCCCTGACTTGTCTCTACAGCATACTGCCCTTCCAGAAGCTGCAGACATGATGAAAGCTCGTCTGTAATAACAACATTTACTGCTTTTACATCCTGTTTTGTCTGAGAAACCAGAACCTCATAATCTATGATATCTCCTGTTTTCCATTCATACTGAGAAGTATTTTTCTTTACTTCCAGTTCCGGTGGAATCACACCCTTTACCCACACTGTTTCCGTATCCATTGTATCTCCGCTTCCGTTTGTACGTTCATAACTCATGGATGCATGGTTTGGTACAAGAATACTGTATCCATCCTCTGCAAGGTATTTTGAAATATTAATTTCTGATTCCGGTCTCTGGCGTACTTTTAAAGTAAATGTGTAAGTCTGATTATCTGTAAATGCTTCATCCTGAAGGCTCTCTGCTTTGGCCCTGCAGGTCACTTTCTGTCCTTCAACAGCAACATCAAACCAGTCTGTCACTGTCTGCCCTGCATCATTCACAATACTGACTTTTGATGCATCCTCTATAGTAAGACAATCCTCAAGTATATCCTGTACCACAAAGGATTTCAGTCTATTGGGTGTCACCTCTGCCCGGATCATATACTGAAATTCCTGTCCCTGACGAATGCCAAAAGGTTTTTCTTTTGATGCAGCAGCTGCCTGTTCCCATGTACAGTTTGCCTCTCCCACACGTTTCTCAGGTGCTTTTTTCATCTCAACATCGCCGAAACAATAGGATGTAAAATCAAAATATGCATATGCTTTACAGTATTTCTGTCCTTTAAAGTTCGGACAATAACTGTTGCCTGATGGATCCAGATATTTATTTCTTGTAATCTCTGCCCATCTTTCCTGAGAACCGGCTTTTGCAATGGCATCTTCACGACTTTTATCCCATTTATCCAGTCTGAACTGATGACAGAATTCTACCGTAAAATTATCTGTATTATAAAAAAGATTCAGCCATCCTCTCGGATCATCCGGCTCAACGGAACCAAGGGGTGAGCTTACAGAATTTCCATCTACCGTCAGATAATCATTGTTTTTCAGAACATATGCATTATCCAGACTGCTGTCTGACGGAATACGGACTCCCTGTCCCGCATCAATATCACGTATGGTTCCATGGCCACTGATCGGCAGTGTTTCTTCTGTTCCATGCTTCAGAAACTGAAACTTAACCTTTGCGTATCCTACAGAATAAATAAATACACCGATACTGTTTTTGGAAAAGCCAACCATTGGATAAGCTTCATTATCTTTCCATGCAAACGTAGCTCCGCCTTTATTCTGAACAATCGATTCTGCAGTGCGCAGATCATAACGGGGTTCTGCATTCTCTACTCCCACAAGAATGAGTCTGACATCAACAATATTTCCATTTCCATCTTTTCCTACATTGTTATAACGCATCCCTGCGCTTCCGGCTTTATAGTCCGCTCCTACACGAACGCACTCTGTGTCACGTTCGCTTTTTCCATTGTCTGAAAAAGCTTCCCTGTCCAGATTATCACACCCAAAAGATTCATATGTGGTAATTCCGGGCTGAAACTTCATGTTAAAGCGATAACCATACTCTACCACCTTGTCACTGTCCCATGTTTCTACAGTTAACGGTGCCGCCTGAGTTACGCAGACAGGCACAAGCCCCAGAATTGCCTGCAGAATAAAAAGCATTGCAAGCAGCAAAGCTCCAAGGCGTTCTTTCAGTTTGAAATTGTGTTTCATTTTCCGTCTCCTTTCCGAACAAAAAATATAAAAATGAATGTGGGATTTTTCCCTGCACCTGGCAGGATTAAAGAATAGAAATAAGTTGAGATTGTATGATTATAAATATTCAAGGGGAATTAATATCGTGAAACAAGAACGTTTACACTTAAGATTTTTAAGATTCTGCGCAGGGTTTCTTTTCTGAAACCCTGCACAGATTTTCATTGATCATTTCTTTTCTTCAGCCATGAAAGAAAATAAAGAATAATTGCAAGAATAATAAAAAACGGAATCGCAACTCCGATTATCAGTATCAGTAAAACAATTATAACAGCCGCCGCTGCAATAACAACAGCCCTGCCATGCCAGGTAGAAAGATCGATTACTTTTTTCCATCTTTTCTCCTGCTGATGAGGAAGCTCTGTCTCATTGCCATAACTGCTTCCATAAGAAGAATACTCTCCGTAATCTTCCTGTGTACTTCCATCATCTGTATCGATCAGAGTTTTTGCTATCAGATGCGGGTCTCCCAGTTCCTGCAGTACTTCCTGCTCTGAACGTCCGCCACGTACCTGAGACTGTATATAATCTTCATAATACCTGATATGTGCTGCTGCTTTGCCCTCCTGCATCTGACCGGCAAGCTGGCTTCTCAGGATTTCCAAAAATTCTTTTCTGTTCATCTTCTACACTCCATTTTGCCAGAAATACATGTCAAAACTCTACTGCTCGCTCCGTTATCAGTAACGTTCGTACTCTTATTTTACCATATATACCGCAGGTAGCAACTAATATAATCATAAACTTTTTATGAAATTCTTATAAACTCAGTTACTGTTCACTCCGTTCTCAGTAACTGAGCCAAAATTCATTCCGGAAATTTTTGCATACATCTCCGGTCTGCGGTCTCTGAAAAGTCCCCAGTTCAGTCTATCTGCCTTTAATGCATCCAGGTCAAAAGTGCTTACAAGCACCCCCTCTTCCCCTCTGGGCAGTTCTGCACAGAGAGCACCTGTGTTGTCTGTGATAAAAGAAGAGCCGTAAAAATTAAGAGCAGATTTCTGCATTCCGTTTTCCGGACATGGCTCTACTGTTTCCTCACCGATTCTGTTGGCAGCGATCACAGGGATCAGGTTGGAGGCAGCGTGTCCCTGCATACATCTTCTCCAGTGTTCCATGCTGTCGCATTCCAGGATGGGTTCACTTCCGATGGCAGTGGGATAAAAGAGAAGCTCTGCGCCCTGCAGTGCCATACATCTTGCCGTTTCCGGGAACCACTGATCCCAGCAGATTCCAACTCCGATGGTTCCAAATCTGGTACCAAAAACCTTAAAGCCGGTATCTCCCGGTGTGAAATAGAATTTTTCCTGATAATAATGGTCATCTGGAATATGTGTTTTCCGATAAATGCCGAGATTCTTTCCATCTGCATCCAGAACCGCAACGCTGTTATAAGTATTATTGACCTCTTTTTCATAAAAGCTGACCGGGATCACAATCCCCAGCTCTGCCGCTACCCTGCTGAAATGACGCACTGCAGGGTTTTCCTCTGCAGTCTGCGCATATTCATAATACTCATATCTGCGCTCCTGGCAGAAATAGGGCCGTTCAAAAAGCTCCGGAAGAAGAACAATCTCAGCTCCCTTTGCTGCTGCCTGACGCACCAGTTCCTCTGCATGGGCAATATTTTTCTCCACACTTTTACTGCATTTCATCTGAACTGCTGCCACTGTTACATTTCTCATCCTGTCTGTTCCTCCTGCTCCTGTTTACATAAGTAAGTTTTTTCATAACTTTCAGGTAATAACCCTCAAACACATGACTCTCAAAGTTTTCTGCATCAGGGTCAGATATTTTTTCCGGGAATCTGCTGGGTGATACAGTGAATATTTCCACCGCCAACAATGATGGCTCTGGCATCAATGGGATAAATCCTTCTTTCAGGAAAACACTTCTGCAGAATCTCCACTGCCCTTTTGTCATTTTCATCCCCAAATTGTGGAAGGATGATCCCTCCATTGGAAATATAGAAATTCACGTAACTGGCAGCCATCCGTTCTCCTGCTTCCCGTTCGTCTTCTCCCTCTTCAAACACAAAGCCATCCACATCTTCCTGGGTAAGGCAGACCGGTTTCTGAGGAATCGGAAGCTTATGAATCTTAAATTTTCTGCCTTTTGCATCTGTTTCCTGTTCCAGCACCTTCAGATCAGCCAGAGACATGGCATATTGCGGATCTGTCTCATCCTCTGTCCATGCAAGCACAACCTCTCCGGGCCTTACAAAAGCGCACACGTTATCCACATGCTCATTGGTTTCATCCTGATAGATTCCACATGGAAGCCAGATAATCTTGTGGACACCGAGCCAGTACTTCAACTGTTCCTCTATCTGTTCCCTGCTCATCTGAGGATTGCGTCCCTGACTCAGAAGACAGGCCTCTGTAACGATCAGAGTCCCCTCTCCGTCAGAATGGATGGAACCGCCCTCAAGCACAAAAGGTCTGGCATCCAGACATGGACAACCAAGAGTCCTGCAGATAAAGGCAGCCACCCTGTCGTCCTTCTCCCAGTTCCGGTAAAGCCCGTCAAAGTCTCCTCCCCAGGCATTAAACTGCCAGTCAACTCCACAGACCGCCCCTTTATCATCCAGAACCATGGTTGCTCCCACATCTCTGGCCCAGGCGTCATCTGTCTCGCATTCCAGCAAAGTCACACCGGAAACATTTCCAAGCTGATTCTTTGCATTCTCCATCTGAGCTTTGGAAACCAGCATATATACCTTTTCGCTCTCTCCAATAGCCTCTGCAACTTTCACAAATGCTTTCTGCGCTTCCCTTGCCCCATAATTCCAGGAACCGGGACGTTCCGGCCAGATCATCACACATCCCTCATGAGGCTCAAATTCTCCGGGCATACGATATTTTGTTCTGTTCTTCTCTGTAACTTCCATGTCTGTCTCCTTTTCTTTGATAGCCCGGCAGATATCAGGAAAGCCGGCTCTTAAAGTCTTCGTATCCGAAATGTCTGATAACCTCACACTCTCCGTCCTCATACATAACCGCAATATCCGGCAGCGGCATACCGTTAAATGTATTATTCTTCACCATAGAATAAATCGCCATATCCATAAAATACAGCTTGTCCCCGATCCGGATCTCTCTGTCAAAGGAATAATCTCCGATTACATCTCCTGCCAGACAGGTGCAGGAGGATAAGCGGTAGGTATATGCCTTCTCCCCTGCTTCCCCGCTGTCCTTAAGAGGCGGACGATAGGGCATCTCCAGCACATCCGGCATATGGCAGGCTGCAGAAGCATCCAGAATCAACGTTCTGATTCCATTCTCCACAATGTCCATAACCTCTGTCACCAGATATCCGGCATTCAGGGCAATAGCCTCCCCGGGCTCCAGATAAATATCCAGATCATAGGTTTCCTTCATATGCCGAATACATTTTTCCAGTCGCTTTACATCATAATCCTCTCTGGTAATATGATGTCCGCCGCCCATATTCAACCAGGAAACCTCAGACAGAAATTCTCCAAACTTCTCCTCTACCGCCTGCAATGTTTTCTCCAGGTCATCTGCATTCTGTTCGCAGAGCGTATGGAAATGCAGTCCGTCGATCCATTTCAGACATTCCCCGTCAAAGTTCTCTCTGGTAACCCCCAGCCTGGAACCCGGCGCACAGGGATCATAGATTGCATGATCCCCCTGAGTGGAGCATTCCGGATTAATACGGAGTCCCAGACTGGCTCTGGTACACACATCTTTAAATTTTTTCAGCTGTGCTGTGGAATTAAAAATAATATGGTCACAGATTCGATCCAGTTCCTCTATATCTTCTGTACGGTAAGCAGGGGAAAAAACATGATTCTCTTTCCCCATCTCTTCATATCCAAGCCTTGCCTCAAACAGACCGCTGGCAGTGGTACCTGCCAGATATTTTCCGATCATGGGATACAGAGCAAAGCCGGAAAACGCTTTCTGCGCCAGAAGGATCTTACACCCGGTATCCTCCTGGACTTTTTTCAAAATCTCCAGATTCTCCCGCATCTTCTTCTCATCGATCACATAGCAGGGAGTTTGCAGTTGATCAATCTTCATTGGCTTTCCAGACCTTTACCAGTTCAGGATCTTCGCAGACTTTCCATGGAAGTCCCCATTTGTTCAGTGCTTCCATATATGGATCCGGATCAAATTCTTCCACATTAAATACACCCGGCTTCTTCCACTGTCCGGTCACTACCATCATGGAACCGATCATAGCCGGAACACCTGTTGTATAGGAGATTGCCTGGGATTCCACCTCTTTATAGCATTCCTGATGATCACATACATTATAAATATAAATACTTTTCTCTTTTCCGTCCTTAACACCTGTGAAAATACAGCCGATATTTGTTTTACCCACTGTTCTCGGACCCAGAGATGCAGGATCCGGCAGAAGAGCTTTCAAAAACTGGATCGGCACGATCTCCTGTCCATTAAATTCCACAGGTGCGGTGGAAAGCATTCCTACATTTTCCAGACATTTCATATGTGTCAGATAGCTCTGTCCGAATGTCATAAAGAAACGAATCCTCTGTACTCCCGGAATATTTTTTGCCAGTGATTCAATCTCTTCATGATGAAGAAGATACATATCCTTCTTTCCTACCTCAGGGAAATCGTAGACAGATTTAAATTCCATAGGCTCTGTTTCTACCCAATGTCCGTCTTCCCAGTAGGAACCATTTGCGGAAACCTCTCGAAGATTGATCTCCGGGTTAAAGTTTGTGGCAAAAGGATATCCATGATCACCGCCGTTACAGTCCAGAATATCAATGGTATGGATTTCATCAAAATAATGCTTCAAGGCATAGGCACTGAATACACTGGTAACACCCGGATCAAAACCGGTTCCCAGAAGAGCAGTCAGTCCTGCTTCCTTAAATTTCTCATCATAAGCCCACTGCCAGGAATAATCGAAATATGCAGTAAAGCCTTTTTCTTTACATCTCTTTTCGTAGATTGCACGCCATGTGGGATCTTCTGTATCCTCTGCTTCATAATTGGCAGTATCAATATAATCCGCGCCGGCTTCCAGACATGCATCCATGATGGTAAGATCCTGATATGGAAGTGCCACATTCAGGACAGCATCCGGCTTATAGGCTCTGATCAATTCTGCGACCTCTGCTGCATTATCCGCATCTATCTTTGCTGTCTCAATTTTTGTCTTCGTTGTACTTTCAATCTTCTCTTTGAGTGCATCGCATTTTTCCTTTGTCCTGCTTGCGATCATAATCTCTGTAAAAACATCGCTGTTCTGACAGCATTTGCGAATTGCCACTGAAGCTACCCCACCACATCCGATTACCAATAATCTGCTCATAAACTGTTTTCCTCCTCTTCCAGTAAATCTTCTACATATTTTGGAAGCATAAACGCTCCTCTGTGAAGGTTTGTTGTATAATACCATGTTTCTATATTAAGATTATCAAACCTCTCCGGCCTGAAATCTTCCAGTGGATGATATTTCTTTGATGCAAATCCAAAAAGCCAGTATCCCGAGGGACAGGTAGGGATATGTGCCTGATAAACCCTGCTCACCGGAAATGACCGGAAAACCTTTCTGTGCATCTTTCTGCATTCCACCTCATCCTCATCATAAAAAGGACTTCCATGCTGATAAACCATGATTCCGTCATCTCTGAGAGCCTTATAACAGCTTCCGTAGAATTCCTTTGTAAAAAGTCCCTCTGTATGTCCCAGCGGATCTGTGGAATCATTGATGATCAGGTCATATCTGGCCTTTTTATTCCGCAAGAACCGAAGGCCGTCTTCATAATAAATGTTGACTCTCTCATCCTTCAGTCCCTGGGCAATATCCGGAAACATCTCCGCACATACATCCACAAACATTTTATCGGATTCCACCACATCAATGCTCTCAATCTGCGGATAATGGATCAGTTCTCTGGCAACTCCACCGTCACCGCCGCCGATGATCAGAACATTTTTTACATTGGGATGTACTGTCATTGGCACATGCGTGACCATCTCATCATAAATAAATTCATCTTTATCAGAGAATACGATCTCACCGTCCAGAGCCACAAATCTCCCAAATTCTTCAGACTCAAACACATCGATTCTCTGAAATTCACTTTCCCCCGAAAATAACTGTCGGTTAATCCGGACAGAAAGCTTTACATTTCCTGTATGGAACTCGGAATACCATAATTCCATGATCAGATCCCCCCTTTCAGTACCTGAAGATGTTCTACCTTCGGATCCTCCATTCCCTGCATAGAACAGCCTTTATCTCTTGCATAAAGAATGTATTCTACAATTTCCTGTGTCACCATTTCCCCCGGAGCAAGAATCGGGATTCCCGGAGGATAGCACATAACAAATTCACCGCTGATCCTGCCTGCCGCCTGTTCCATGGGCAAAGATTCTTTCTCCGCATAAAATGCCTGCTGTGGAGACGCCACCACTGCAGGTGCGATATATTCTCCGGAAAGCATACCTGTGCTGTCCTTCTTATACAGACGCTCAATATCAGCCAGTGCCCCTACCAGTCTCTCAATATCCTGAAGCCTGTCTCCGATGGAAATATAAGCCAGAATATTACAGATATCTCCAAACTCGATCTGAATATCATATTCATCCCTGAGAAGATCATAAACTTCAATACCTGCCAGCCCATTTCCCAGTGTATAAATGGAGAGTTTTGTAACATCAAAATCAAAAACACTGGTTCCATTGATCAGATCCATACCATATGCATAATAGCCGCCGATCTCATTGATCTCCTCTCTGGCATACTGCGCCATCCCTGCAACCTTTTCAAAGGATTCCTCTCCCCTGAGTGCCAGATTTCTTCTGGAGATATCTAGACTGGACAACAGAAGATAAGAAGCACTTGTGGTCTGAGTCAGATTGATGATCTGACGGACATAACCGGCATGAACACCTGGTCCTGTAAGAAGAAGGCTGGACTGGGTCAGGCTTCCACCGCTTTTATGCATGGATACAGATGCCATATCTGCGCCTGCCGCCATTGCGGAAACCGGCATATTTTCACCAAAGTAAAAGTGTGTGCCGTGTGCCTCGTCGGCAAGACAGAGCATTCCGGCGCGGTGTGCCATATCGACGATAGCGCGGATATCGCTGCAGATACCGTAGTAGGTCGGGTTGTTTACTAAGACCGCAACGGCATCCGGGTGCTTTTCGATGGCATTTTGTACCTGCTCACGGCTCATGCCGAGTGAAATGCCAAGGCGGTGATCCACATCGGGATTGACATACACGGGAATCGCACCGCATAAAACCAGCGCATTAATTACACTTCGGTGGACGTTTCGCGGCAGGATAATTTTATCGCCGCGTTTACAGCAGGATAAAACCATGCTCTGTACGGAGCTTGTTGTGCCGCCGACCATTAAAAAGGCATGGGCTGCGCCAAAGGCCTCTGCGGCAAGAATTTCCGCTTCTCGGATAACGGAAACGGGGTGGCATAAATTGTCAAGCGGCTTCATGCTGTTGACATCAATGCCGACGCACTGTTGACCGAGAAATTCCGTAAGTTCCGGGTTGCCCCTGCCGTGTTTGTGACCCGGGACATCAAACGGAACGACACGCATTTCGCGGAATTTCTGGAGCGCCTCGTAAATCGGCGCTCTGGACTGGTTGGATAAATTTTTCATAGTACACCTCAAAATAAAAAAAACGCAGGCTGTAATTACACAACTTGCGTTCAATATCTCAAATATAAATATGTCATGATTCAAAATAAACTGCAACCGGCAGGACAAGGTACAAATCCATCCTGTGTACAGCAGAATATTTTTAAGACAGGGATATCATATCAGGCATACAGAGTCTATATAGCAACACTACTTTTACTACTCTTATTGACCATTTCACAAGTTTGCGTAAATACGCATTTCGGTTATAAAGTAACCAACTTATAAAACTGAGCTTCTAACTCAATCAATAAGGCGGCAAGCCGCCAATCGGCAGTGGACCCGGCTGTCCGTATGGCCTTGACTCTGAATAAAAGAGTGGTCCTTGTAAAAATCGCTTGTAAGACTCCGGCAGATACTTTTGCCTTGTCTTGAATCCGTTTTGAGTTTTTCCAAAACGGACAACGTAACATTCAATGTCACAATGGTCGTATTATAATACGCAAAATGTTTTAAGTCAATAGAAAATAAAAAAGTCTTTGTTGTGCAAATTTAATAAAAATTTCAAATATTTCAAAAAAATATGGTAAAACAGTACAAAAATCTTAAAATGTGTGGTACGATATACCCAAAGTTTTTAGGAATTGTATATACGGTAGAGGAGAAAGTGTATGTTTAAAAAGAAAAAGCAGGCGGGGCTGTTACCCGGGCAGGATGCGCATCAATTATTAGAAGCAATGGATAAGATTGCAAATGGGAATTTTGAGGAAGCAGATGTTACACAATTTAAAAATCCGGTATATGCAGAAAAAATCAATGCAATGCTGCACGCATTTAAGAATGCCAATAATCCGGTTGTGATGCGGTTAAATGAAACGATGGGCGTTATCGGGGATAATACACTCATTAAAGACACATTAGATCAGGTCGAAACCCAGACCAAATCAATACAGGATATGGAAAGTGCGAGCCGGCATCTGGAGAACTCCATTGAAAACATTTCAGAAGCCATGGGACATATCCGGGACAATACCCATGAAATTCTGTCGTCCTCGCAGAATGTAACCAATGATATGAATGACAGTATTGAAGCAGTTACGCAGTCGTCTACAAGAATACAGACGATTAATGACCGTGTGCAGGATTTTAAGGGTAAAATCGGTAAAATCGAAGAAATTGTAGATTTAGTTAAAAAAGTTGCCAACCAGAGTAATCTTTTGGCGCTGAATGCATCTGTAGAAGCAGCCAGAGCCGGTGAATCCGGAAAAGGCTTTGCCGTCGTTGCAGACCAGGTGCGCCAGCTGTCTATCAATACCGCAGAGTCTGCCGAAGATATTGTAAAATACGTATCGGAGTTAAAAACGAATATTGACGAGCTTGCTACGGCGATGGAAGAAACGACACAGAGCCTTGGCGAGGGCAGTAAAAAGGTTGAAAAGTCCCTGGCGGCATTAGAGCAGATGAACGGACAGATGGACAGTATCCGCGGGCGTGTGGACAGTATTTTTGATGATATTGATACACAGACCGGCGTTACAAAATCCTTTGCAATGCAGATGGGAAATATTTCTGAAAGCTACAGTGTTTTATCCAAAGACTGCTTACAGTCGGGACACCGTATTTTTGAGGTGGGCCGGTATCTGGATAAGACAAGAAGTGATCTGGTACGCGGCTGTTCAGAAATTACACAGCAGGACTGGATGCGTGTATTTGAAGTGGATCACTATGTGCTGACCTGGCGTGTATACAACAATATTGTGGGATTTGAACATTTACAGAAAAAACAGGTGGACAATCCGGCAGGCTGTAAGCTTGGTAAGTGGTTAAACAGGCAGACCGATGAAAGGCTGGTGCGCAGCAGTGAATATACGGCACTGGTAAAGGCACACAACGATTTACATCATTTTGCAACACTGTCATGGCAGGCAAAGGAAGACGGCAATACAGAAAAAGCACTGGCGTATTTTAACAACACTTACGGAGCATTTATGGAGTATGACAAAGCTTTAAAACATTTGCAGCAGAGAATGAAAGAACTTGGCTACAATACCGATACACAGATTGCTGCTTTTGGCGGCAGATAAAACGCTTGAAAATTATCCTATCTTGTGCTATGCTCTCATTGGTTTTAGTATTGAGCGGCATTCGGAGATGAAGCTGCATCAGATGATAGTGCGTTGCCACACGATTACCCCGGCATAAGAAAAGCACAGCGAAGCATCATTACGAAAGTAAGAGCTATCGCGGCGGCAGGACTTGTGCGTAAGCGGGAGAAAATGAGGTGATAGCATAAGAATAGGAATTATCGGCGCCGGGAAAGTCGGTGTGACGTTAGGAAAATATCTTAGCGAAGCACACATTCCGGTAACGGGATTTTACAGTAGAACAAAGGAAAGCGCTGCATGGGCGGCAGCTTTTACAAAGACAGCCGTATTTGACGGCTTAAAAGAATTAATAACAGCAAGCGATACCCTTTTTATTACGACACCCGACGGTGTAATTGCAGATGTATGGGATTGTATTGCAGCGATGGATATGGATTTATCCGGTTATAAGATCTGCCATTTTAGCGGCTCATTATCATCTAATGTATTTTCAGGAATAGAACGCACCAAAGCGTGCGGTTGTTCTATTCATCCAATGTACGCGTTCAGCGATAAAGAAACTTCCTGGTTACAATTTCAAAAAGCATATCTGACAATGGAAGGCAGTGAAAAAGCGGTTGCGGTTATGCGCAGTCTGTTTGAAGGACTGGGACACACCGTATACGGGTTAGACAGTGCGGACAAGGTAAAATATCATGCGGCGGCAGTGCTTGCAAGCAATGCGGTCGTGGGGCTTTTTTATTCTGCACAGCAGCTTTTATCTGAATGCGGTTTTGCAGAAGAAGAAAGCAGAAAACTGCTTGCACCGCTGATAACGGAAAATGTGTCTTCAATTGTAAAAAACGGGTGCGCAAAAGCCCTTACAGGTCCTGTCGAGCGGGCAGATGTACAGACTGTAAAAAATCACCTTGCGGCATTGCAGGGGAGTGACGAGGAAGCGGTTTACCGGAGTATTTCAAAAAAACTGACAGCGTTGGCAAAGTGCAGAAATCCGCAGCGGGATTATACGGCACTGGAAAGGATTATGGATGAAAAATACAGTACAGACCTTTAAAGAAGCAAAAAATAATCACACGAAGCTTGCAATGCTTACGGCATATGATTATTCAACCGCAAAATTGCAGGACGAGGCGGGAATCCATGGAATATTGGTGGGCGATTCCCTTGGTAATGTAATTTTAGGATATGAAGATACAATTTCCGTGACCATGGAAGATATGATTCATCACGGAGCGGCAGTTGCCAGAGGTGCGAAAAATGCACTGGTCGTTGTGGATATGCCGTTTATGTCATATCAGACCTCGGTGTATGACGCGGTGGTCAATGCGGGAAGGCTGATGAAGGAAGGCCGTGCCAATGCGGTAAAATTAGAGGGCGGCGTATCCGTATGCCCGCAGATTAAGGCGATTACCGATGCCGGAATCCCGGTTATGGCACACCTCGGTCTGACACCGCAGAGCATTAATGCATTCGGCGGCTTTAAGGTGCAGGGAAAAAATGAAGCGGCGGCACGAAAGCTGATTGACGATGCAAAGGCAGTTGAAGAAGCAGGCGCATTTGCGCTGGTATTAGAGTGTGTACCGGCAAAGCTGGCAAAAATCATTTCAGAGCAGCTGACCATTCCGACAATCGGAATTGGTGCGGGTGCAGGCTGTGACGGACAGATTCTGGTTTATCAGGATATGCTGGGCATGTTTTCGGATTACACGCCGAAATTTGTCAAGCGTTTTGCCGAAGTCGGCAGTGTTATGAAAGAAGCCTTTGCAAATTACATCAAAGAAGTGCAGGCAGAAACGTATCCGGCAGAGGAGCATACGTTTAAAATAGATGATGAGGTTTTGGAAAAGCTCTACTAAGATACAGGGAGTGGATTGTGGGAGTGTGCAGCACGGAACAATCCACAGGTGTCATAGAGATATGTAAATAAAAAAATGCAGGCACAGCATGTTCCGGCGGTACTGTTTTTAGGCAAAAGCAGACAGTCCGTATGGAAAGCAGACAGAATGTGCCTGCGGGAATGGAGATAAAGATTAAAATGAAGATAGTAGAAACGATTGCAGAAGTCAGGGCACAGGTAAAAGAATGGAGAGCACAGGGATTAAGTGTCGGTCTTGTGCCGACCATGGGATATTTGCATGAAGGTCATAAGAGCCTGATTGACAGAGCCGTTGCGGAAAATGATAAGGTTGTTGTCAGCGTGTTTGTCAATCCGATGCAGTTTGGTGTGGGTGAAGATCTGGAAAGTTATCCACGCGACATGGAGCGTGACAGCGCTTTGTGTGAAAATGCAGGTGCGGCGCTGATTTTCCACCCACAGCCGGAAGAAATGTACCACAAGGATTTCTCCTCTTTTGTGGATATGAATACGCTGACGAAAGGTCTTTGTGGAAAAACACGTCCGATTCATTTCCGCGGCGTGTGTACGGTTGTATCAAAATTATTCAACATTGTACAGCCGGATAAGGCATATTTCGGACAGAAGGATGCACAGCAGCTTGCCGTTATCCGCCACATGGTATCGGATTTGAATTTCGGCATTGAAATTGTGGGCTGCCCGATTGTCAGAGAAGCAGACGGACTGGCAAAAAGTTCGAGAAACACCTATTTAAACGAGCAGGAAAGAAAAGCGGCAGTTGTTTTAAACCAGTCTTTACAGGCAGCACAAGACCTTTACGAAAACGGAGAGCGCAGTGCGGCAGTACTGTCTGCGGCAATCCGTGAAAAGCTGGCGGCAGAACCGCTTGCAAAGCCGGACTATGTGGAAATTGTGGACTGGAATACGTTAGAGCCGGTAGAAACGATTCAGGATTCTGTCTTAATGGCGATTGCCGTATACATTGGAAAGACAAGACTGATTGATAACCGCATTTTATAAGAAAAATTTGAAAAAAATTTCGGAAGGGAAGAAAAACGATGCAGCTTACAATGTTAAAAGGAAAAATTCACAGAGCCGTTGTGAAACAGGCAGAATTAAATTATGTGGGAAGTATCACGATTGACCCAAAGCTTATGGAAGCGGCGGGCATTCTGGAATATGAGCAGGTACAGATTGTCGATGTGGAAAATGGAAACCGTTTTGAAACGTATACGATTGACGGAGAGCCGGGCAGCGGCATGATTTGTTTAAACGGTGCGGCGGCAAGACAGGTGCAGGTCGGCGACCATGTAATTATCATGGCATACTGCCAGATGGATGCCAAAGAAGCCGCAGACCACAAGCCAAAGGTCGTCTTTGTCGATGAGGAAAATCATATCAGCCGCGTTTCCAATTACGAAAAGCACGGACAGCTATCGTAAGAAACGGTACTTTGCAGATAGATAAAACTCTGATATAATCAAAGAACAAAATAGCTGCACAGACAGCGGATTGGTGATAATGATGAATTATATTGTATTAGATTTAGAGTGGAATCAGAGTGCAAAGGGGAAAAAATATACACTGCCGGGCATGCCGTTTGAGATTATCCAGATGGGTGCCGTAAAACTGGACAATAAATTTGATGTCATAGATGAATTTGACAGGCTGGTCTGCCCGCAGGTGTATCCGGTGCTTCATTCTGTCTGCGGGGAAGTAACGGGCATTACACAGGAAATGCTTGCGGATGGGGAGCATTTTGTGGATACTGCACTGGATTTTTTAGAATGGTGTGGACAGGATTACATTTTCTGCACCTGGGGCAGTACGGACCTGGTGGAATTACAGCGTAACTTAAATCACTATGCCATAGAAGCGGAATTTCCGATGCCGTTTTTATTCTATGATGTACAGAAATTATACAGTCTGTGTTTTTTAAATGGAAAAGAAAGACCGGCACTCCAGACAGCAATCGAACAGCGTGGCATTGCGGAAAAGGAGCAGTATCACATGGCACTGTCTGATGCACGGTATACGGCACAGCTTATGAAACTGCTGGACTTTGAAAAGGTGCGGGCATTTTACAGTATTGACACGTACCGCGTGCCAAAGCGGCGCAAAGATGAAATCTGCATGAATTTCGGCAATTACAGTAAATATATTTCGCGGGTATTTGATACGCGGGAAAAGGCGGCAAATGACAGGCGGGTGCGCTCCTGCAACTGCTTTTTGTGCGGAAAGCCGATGGAGCGGAAAATTAAGTGGTTTGCGACAAACGGAAAGACGTATTACGGTCTGTTTTTCTGTGAGGAACATGGGCTGATAAAAGGACGTTTTAAGATTAAACATACCGATGATGAGCAGTATTATGCAGTGAAAATTTTAAAGCGTACGGACGATGCGGGCGCCGAAAAGCTGCATGCGCGCCAGTTACAGGAGCGGGAACACAGAAGACAGAGAAGGTTAAATAAGCAGGAGTAAGATAGCAGCGTGGATATAGGTGTGGCATATAAACTATGCCACACTAAAACAAATCCAGCATATTATCCAGATACACAGCCTCCCGCACATGAATCTGATATTCGGGTTTTGTCATATAATATAGAAGAAATTCTAAAATCAGTGCGCTTCCCAGACCTCTGCCTTCAATTTTAAAGTTGGAAAATCCCATTGGCAGATAAATATTTTGAATATCATCAATCCCGATAAAACCGGGATTTGTCATGGCTTTGGAAAAACGGTAGCCTGTTTTTGCATCCGGTGCATTACAGCGGTGGTCAGGACAGTCTTTGCCGAGATTGTTAAGGCTCACGGCTTCATAACAGCGTTTTCTGTCCATACAGCCAAAGAAACAGCATTCGTTGCACAAAAATTCCACCTTGTTTTTTTGCAAATCCGGCAAAGTATTGAGCCTGTCAAATGCCTTGTTCAATCGGAAGTCCGGTACAACATACAGAAAATCATCATTTTTTACTTCATTTAAAAAGTCCGCAAAATCTGTCAGAACCTTGGTTGTCGATGACACAAAATACAGGTCTGGATAGTGTGATTTTAAGTAGTCCAGTAATAAATCCGAGTGAATAATCACACCGTTTTGTACACGGTCATTTTCCGAGAGCAGGGCACACAGCGCATTGCATTTTTTATCAGCAAGGTGTACGGGTTCTAACTGCGAGTTGCTAAAGGTAAGCCGTGCGGAAATGTCGTATTCCCGCATGAGTGCAAAAACTTCCCGTGGATCCCGGTTTCCCGATTCAACACGTCCGCCGCCCCAGATACAGTCGGCCGGGGCACCGTAGACAGAAGCAATGTCACACCAGTCGTAAAAATATTCCCGGTGGCTGTAAAACAGCGGCAGAAAGACACTGTATAAATCGTAAAATTCAAACAGGCCGGGAAGGTGGTAATATGCTGTTTTTGTGGTTGAGTGTTTCATAAATGCCTACAAAATCGCGTAAATAACAGCCAGTCCGATGACAATCTGGATAATCGCAAAACGAAAGACAACCTGAGCGTCAGACCATTCTTTGTTCTTGCGCATATGGTCATGAATCGGTGTGCGGATATTTTTCATCAGATTAATATGAAGGAAACGCATAAACGAAACCTTAATCAGTCCGAGACCGCCGTCTAAAATCAGCATAATCGCCACCGGAATGTATAAAAGCGGGTGGTGCAGCTTTAAGAATACAAATGCAATAAAAATACCGATTGCACGGGAACCGGCATCGCCCATTAACAATTTACTCGGTGAAGCGTTAAACCACAGATAGCCTAAAATACATACAATCATTAAAAGCACTGCATGACGGAAATACGGTTCAATGTCAAATACACGGAACAGCACGTAAGCAGTGGAAAGCGTTACGGCAGAAAGTGTGCCGCACAGTCCGTCCACGCCGTCAGAGCAGTTGGTCACATTAATACTTACCCAGATTAAAACGACAATTAAAAATCCGTAAATCAGCGGATGCAGTGTTACGGTTTTTGAAAAGAATGCCAGTTCAAAGGTATTCGGGTTGTAATGCAGATAAGTAAATGCAGCCATTAAGGCAATGACAAAATCAATCAGTCCTTTTTTTAATTCGCCCCACGGAGAAGAAGAACTGTCATCTAAGTAGCCGCTTAACATTGCCGCAAGCGTTAAAATCAGATAAATGATAATTTCCGCATCCAGTTTGATAAATAACACGCAGGAAAGTGTGAAAGTCAGTATAAAGATAATTCCGGCACCACGCGGCTTGCCAACGGATTTGGAACCGTTGATGGCATAGGCACGTCCGGCATCGCGCGGAAGGATATTCTTGCCTAAAGCAATGGCTGCGCAGGTCAAAATAAATGCAAACAGCACACTGATAAAAGTAACTTCTTTTATCAAATCAGAACTGATTAAATTGTAAATCATTGTAATACGTACTCCTTTTTTGTATACATCATTATATATGTTTTTCCCAAAGTATAGCACACTTAGTTTTAGTTTTGTACAAAAAAGCAAAAAAAATATAAATAGTATTTATCTGTAGAGTATGGTACAATTAATAATCATAAACGTGCAGACAGCAGAATAAAATTTATAAAGGCGGAGGCGGAATATTTATGGCTAAAAAGGACTCAACAGATGTATTTATGACAGAACTGGATGCGTATCTTTTTGGGGAAGGTACGCATTATGAGATTTACAACAAGATGGGCGCACATAAGGCAGTAAAGGACGGACAGGAAGGGGTCTATTTTGCGGTGTGGGCGCCTCATGCAAAGGATATTTTTGTAGTCGGTGATTTTAATGACTGGAAAGCCTACGGATACGATATGAAACCGGTATCAGACGGCGGCATATATGAATTGTTTATACCGGGTGCAAAGGTTGGTCAGATGTACAAGTTCTTAATTGTGACACCGAAGGGAGAAGCAATTTATAAAGCAGACCCGTATGCCAACGAAGCCCAGCTTCGCCCGGACAATGCATCTATTATTACGGATTTGACAGGTTTTCACTGGACCGATAAAAGCTGGGTTGAAAAGAAGAAAAAGGAAAATCATTTAGAAAGTCCGATGGCAATTTACGAATGTCATCTCGGCTCATGGAAAAAGAAAGAGGACGGCACCAAAGACGGTTTTATGAATTACCGTGAGATTGCGCCGGAGCTGGCAGACTATGTAAAGGATATGGGCTATACGCACGTGGAACTGATGGGTATTGCAGAATATCCGTTTGATGGTTCATGGGGCTATCAGGTAACAGGTTATTATGCGCCAACCAAACGCTACGGAACGCCAAAGGATTTTATGTATTTTGTGGATTACGTGCACTCGAAGGGAATCGGGGTTATTTTAGACTGGGTACCGGCACATTTTCCAAAAGATGCATTCGGACTGGCGGAATTTGACGGACAGTGCCTGTATGAATATGCGGATTCCAGAAAGGGTGAACATCCGGACTGGGGAACGAAAGTTTTTGATTACAGTAAAAATGAAGTATCCAATTTCCTGATTGCAAACGGCATGTACTGGGTGGATAAGTTCCACGTAGACGGTCTGAGGGTCGATGCGGTGGCATCCATGCTGTATCTGGATTACGGAAGGACAGAAGGTAACTGGATTCCGAATAAATACGGCGGCAACGGCAATCTTGAAGCGATGAGCTTTTTAAAGCATTTTAACAGTATGATGCGCAAGCGTTTTCCGCAGGCAGTTACGATTGCCGAGGAATCAACGGCATGGCCGATGGTCAGCGGTGACCCGGACAACGGAGAATGCCTTGGATTTACATTTAAGTGGAACATGGGCTGGATGCACGATTTCCTTGAATATATGAAGCTTGACCCGTATTTTAGAAAGTTTAACCACAGCAAGATGACGTTTAGTTTAATGTATGCGTACAGTGAACATTTTGTGCTGGTGCTTTCGCATGATGAGGTTGTTCATCTGAAATGTTCAATGCTTGGTAAAATGCCGGGCGACCGGGAAAGCAAGTTTGCCAACTTAAAGCTTGCATATGCCTATATGTGCGGACATCCGGGCAAGAAGCTGTTATTTATGGGGCAGGAATTTGCCCAGTGGAACGAGTGGAGCGAAGAACGTGCATTAGACTGGTATCTGTTAGATGATCCGTCCCACAAGGAAATGCAGCAGTTTACGAAAAAGTGCATGAAGCTCTACAGCAGTTATCCGTGCCTGTATGCGACAGATTATAAGCCGGAAGGTTTTGCATGGATTAATGCCAATGATGTGGACAACAGTGTGTATTCGTTTATCCGCATCAGTCCGGATGGCAAGAAAAACCTGCTGTTTGTATTAAACTTTACGCCAGTGGCAAGAAAACAGTTTCGTGTCGGTGTTCCGGCAGACTGCAAGTACCGTCTGGTGCTGGGCAGCCACGAAAAGACACAGGCAAAGCAGCTGACTGTGGATAAAGGGGACTGCGACGGATATTCCCATTCCGTACTGGTTGATCTGCCGGAATATGGAATTGCGGTTTATGAATTTACGGCAAAGCAGCTTGAGAATAAAACACGGATTTAATAGGATATCAGGGTGGAAAGGAGCATACACATGAAAAAAATCGGATTTATCGGTGTGGGCATTATGGGAAAATCTATGGTCAGAAACCTTATGAAAGCAGGATTTGAAGTGTCCATTTATGCGCGCACCAAGGCAAAGGTTGAAGATGTATTGCAGGAGGGTGCGTTGTGGTGTAATTCTATCGGAAGCTGTGCGGCAGGAAAAGATGCCGTGATTACGATTGTCGGTTTTCCGAAGGATGTGGAAGAAGTATATTTTGCGGAAGGAAATATACTTGACAGTGCCGCCGCCGGTACATACCTTATTGATATGACGACCACCAGTCCACAGCTTGCAATAAGAATCTATGAAAAAGCAAAGAAAAACGGACAGCACGCGCTGGATGCGCCGGTTACGGGTGGAGATACAGGTGCAAAAAACGGAACACTCTCGATTCTAGCAGGCGGTGAGGAGCAGGATTTTCATGCCTGTATGCCGCTTTTTGAAGCCATGGGGAAAACGATTGTATACGAAGGCAGCGCAGGCTGCGGACAGCACACCAAAATGGCAAATCAGATTATGATTGCGGGTGCATTGTCCGGCGTGTGCGAAGCATTTGCTTATGCGCAGAAGGCAGGACTTGATATGGATAAGCTGTACGCTTCCGTAAAGGGCGGTGCGGCGGCGAGCTTTCAGCTTAGTTCCCTTGGCGCAAAGATTTTAAAGGACGATTACGCACCGGGATTTTTCTTGAAGCATTTTATCAAGGACATGAAGATTGCCGCGCAGGAAGCCAAAGACCGTGATGTCAATCTGGAAGTTTTAAATACGGTGCTTGAAATGTATGAAACGCTGGAAGACAAAGGCATGGGTGATTTAGGCACACAGGGACTGATGAAGTATTATGAGGAATCCTAAATCGGACTAAATGAAATGTAAAAATGTGACGAAATACTATCTATAAGACGGTGTGTCTATAGATAGTATTTTTTTGAGGTGAAAAGAATGGATTTAACAATTGCAGCATCAGAGCTGACAAAAGGCACCGACAAAAGTCAGGGTGCATCAATTAATATAAAAAACAATACACAGACAGAGGGAAGCACAAAGGCAGCAGACTTTGCCAATGTGCTGATATCCGGTATGCAGGTGAATCAGAAGGAATTAGACCAGAACACATATCATTCTTTATTAAAGGAAACCGATGATGTCAAAGAACAGCTTATGCAGAGCGCGACCAATGCCAAAGCCAATTTAAAGGCACTGTTCCAGCGCCTTTCCGGTGCAGATGCCGTAAAGATTGACGAGGACGGATTTAACCTGAATGATTTGTCACAGGAAGAAATGGTCGGTATCGTGGACCGCATTAAGATTGAACTGGCATCACACGGCAAGAAAGTTTATTTTGCGGGAGAGGGATTAAGCACTGATGAGATTGAACAGGTTGTCGGCAGTACGGGCATGGCAGAGGAAATCTCCAATCAGATGAGCGCAGGCAATCTTCCGGCAACACAGGAAAATGTGGAAGAACTTGCAGGCGCGGTGGATAAGGTTTCACAGATTTCCGATTTAAGTGGAGAAGCGAAAAATTATCTGGTGAAAAACCGGCTTGCACCGACAATTGATAATGTATACAAGGCAGAGTATATGCAGTCACAGGGCAGTCAGGGACAGCAGAACGCAAAGGTGACGGTAACGGAAGATGAATGGCAGCAGTTAATGCCGCAGGCGGCGGCGGTTATCGGACGCGCCGGTCTTGAAGCCAATGGGGCAACACTGTCAACCGCACGGAATCTACTGGAAAATGACATTCCAATCACCAAAGAAAATATTTTATATAAAGTACAGTTAGACAGCTTAAATATTTCGGATTTACAGTCCGGGGACGGCTTAAAACAGCTGATTGGCAGTATTGTAAACGGTATGGCACAGGGAGAGAATGCATCGGATACGCTGTTAATTAACAGTACGGGAACGTATCAGACGGTTGCCGATGCAATCAGTACCGTATATAATGCGGACATCCGCCATGTGGCCTATGTAACGGAAAATGATGAAACATTTAATATTGAAAATTTAAGAAATGCAATGAACAGTGTCGATGCGGCTTCTTACCGTTTTCAGTTTGAGATTGGAAGCAAAGAAAGCACCATGGATTTTGTGCAGGAGAATGTACAGGATTATCAAAATGAGCAGGTTTATGACCGCTACGAGCAGTTACAGCAGATTCGTATTTTAATGACTGCCGATGCCGGACTGTTTCTTGCAAAACAGGGGGTCAATTTAAATGTCGAGCCGATTGCAAGTCTTATTGAACAGCTTGATGCGTATCATCAGGCGGTGGCACTCTACGCTGAGGATTCACAGGCACAGCAGAATACGGCAGGTGGTATGGCACAGCAGACAGCCGGAACGGCAGGAGCAGCACAGAACAGCCTTGAAGGTCAGACACAGGCCGCAGTGGCAGGACTTTCCGGAACAGACAGCACAATGAATATGAT
>OIEL01000255.1_pt1 | contig 36620 bp, 29 predicted proteins | sample 1581731 | NCBI WGS metagenome assembly OIEL01 (sample SAMN01760977, study PRJEB22395) | human gut metagenome | reverse complement strand
AAATCGCTTTAAGAATAATCCTTGAAGGTGCAGGTAAATTGTGTGCCGGAACTAATACTTCCAGGGCTACTCAATGTGTTTCCTCCATACCCAATCATAGTCACCTTGTACAGATTGGAAAGATTGCCCAAGTTCAGCCAGGTATTGGAACTGTTCAAGGTAGCTTTGCAATTTTTCATGGTCATCGTCCCATAGTCCCCAAGAGATGTCAACGAACCACCAGATTTACACCTCTCAACAACCCATTCAACAGTAGTTCCATCAAACTGCTTGCTTGCATCAAGTTCTACATAACCGCTGGCACTCTTGCCAGTCGTGTTATTTGCAATATAATATTCAAATTTGTTGTTAGCTTTCTGGAATGTGATGTAAACATGAATACTGTCTCCAGCACTAACTGTTAATGAGTCAATATACTGCATATAAACAGATTCGCCAGTATCGCTCAGATATTCATACCATGCTTTGTGTGTACTCTTCCCATAGGTACTTGTACCAGCCTGAACCAGCTTCTCAGAACCATTGTAACCACCAAAGCCAATCCAATAAGAATTTAAGGTAACTGCCCCAGACTCAATGGCACTAATAGTCGGCTGGGTATAGTCCACTTGGGCCTGTGTATAAAATTTGGAGCTGGAATCGCCAAGGTCGGAAACATAACCAGACCAATTATAGGAAGTGGCCGATGTTGCTCTCGTCACAGGAGCAGTCGGCTCAGGATTGACGGGCTGAACGGAAACTGAGATTTCAGGTTCTGGAGTACCAGTATAGTTGGCCATCAGAGAATACCAATCTGAGTAGTCACTGTTGGCCGCATCAGATAACGCCATTGCTTCTGGACGGTCAGGAAAACAGTAACGGTCCAATTCTTCGTCCGTTGCGGTTAAGGGGTCGAAATCATCAGGGGGAACGAGATAATGGTTCTTGACGCCGTCGATGATATAAACATAGTCTTTGCCACCATCATCAAATTCGGTAACATAGTCGTAAGAGACAGAAGCACAGTCTGTTGTCTCAACCTCCGCTGCAAATGCGGGCAGACTCGAAACCAAAAGCACCGCAACTCCCATCAGTAACGAGAGGAACTTCTTTCCGATTTTCATCTTTACGAGCCTCCTTGTATAATTTGTTCAGTAATTATATCACAAATTCCGCAAAGTTTGCAACACATTAACAAGAAATTAAGTAGGATAGAATCCTGACAAAATCATCTTTATCGAAGTTGTACCCATAGACTGTAAACCCGAGACTTTTGTGGACGAACTCAGCATAATATCCACTTTGCTCGTCACTGTCAAAGCGGAATATATTTACATTTTCTCCCGAAATTGTAGAGGCCAATGGCGCACTATCGTTAGTTACTTGGGTATTGTCCGACTTTGGTGCTCCGTCTTTGATTATTTCTATACTTACTTTCTCATTACCGATAGGGTTGGCCCATATGAAATTATGCCCCTGCATATCGCTTCCATCGCTGAACTTGAAGATGCCATAAGACCCGATGTTCTCCTCAATCATGTCGGGGAAAACACTTGAAATATCAAATTCAATCCCATAGTAATCAAAAAGCTCTTCTTTTGTGTATTCATGGTAGTTGTCGGGGCCCAAAGCAAAGAAGCCTGTTTCGGGAATTTCCGAGGCGAGTTCATTTATTATAATTTCTGTATCCTCCGTGTTTGCGAGAGACAATGCGGCACCTCCCTCCGAATTTCCCGAAATTTCACTTGAAATAGCTTGACCCCGGCTGCTCAACACCACCCCAGTAAATATAGCAATTATTAAAACAACGCCAATAGCCATTCCTATCGTTTTGGACTGTGCTTTCATATACTACACCACCTCGTTTTTCGTTATAGACACAAGTTCTATTATATCTTACACGATAATAGACGAAAAATCTATTGTTTTGTTCTTTTAAAAAGGACGAAATGTGGCTTCCCACATCAACCAGCCGATAAAATGACAAAACAACTCGGCCATGCAGCCAAAACACTCCGGCTATCCGACAAAACAGCCCGGCTTTTTTTCGTCAAATCAGGTCGGCTTTAACAAAAAGGTTGCCTCACATTATTGCGTGAGGCAACCTTTTCGTTATTCAATATGGTCGTTGATCCAATACCGAAGCTCCGTTTCGTCCTTTGTGCCATCCGCGATACCAATGAACATATCGGCCAGCTCATTCTGCTCCAATTGGAACTGATATCCATTCCATTTGAGTAGCAGCTGCGTGACCATGGCGCCAATTCGCTTATTGCCATCGATAAATGCGTGATTGGACGCTAACCCAAACCCAATACGAGCGATTTTCTCTATGTCAGTTGGAAAAAGATCTTCTCCTCCAAATGATTGAAGGGGTGCGGCAATAGCCGCTTCTAATCCAGCACGATCACGCAGACCATCAATGCCACCAGAAACTTGAATGATACGGCTATGAATCGCTACGACATCTTCTGCTGTAACCCAAATCATTCTGCCATCCTCTTATAGTCAGAAGCGAACTCGCTCAATAGTTGATCGGTGTCCGCCAGCATTTTTTCGCGGCTCACAGCTGTTACAGGCTCCTGAATCGTGACAGCAAAAGGCATGCCTTTTGCTCGAACAAAGGCATTGGCAAAAATATTAAAGGCAGTAGAAGTTGACATGCCCAGTGCATCACAGATGGCTGCCATTTGCGCTTTCACTTCAGAATCAATGCGAAAAGTCATGTTGGAATCCATGTTCAAGCCTCCTTTGCACTACAATAATACTACATAATATGTGCATTGTCAATCCGGTCGTTTCTTGATGATGGTCGGATGCGGCTGATCCAAAGGGAATTGATTATTCGACATAGTTCGATTATATCACAGAACGGCGACAACAGTGTGGCGCGGTTTTCCTTTTTTGCTCATTATGATCGATTTGTTGCATTTTCGACCGATAATCCGTAAGACTTACCAGAATGGAGGTATGTCTATGTATCCGCGCACGATTATTGACTCACTACCGGCAGTTCCTAACAGAGATCAACTCACGCATAAAGATCTACACGCACATTTCAGCACTGGTCAATCGATTCTTCTTTCTGGTTCTGGGAGAGATAAGAAGTACGGGTACCGCAATGGTATCCAGACGGATCTTGGAGACATCAGGAACGATGTCTGGCGCGATTTGGTGCGTGAGCTCATTGTCCGGAGCCACGAAGAAGACTTGTTCGATAAACTCCTGGAGTGGGAGAAGGAGCACACCTATTGGTTAAAGACGAAAGCAGAACTGGAGCATTACACGCTTGAGCTCTACGCTGCAAGGATCTTTGACAACCCGAAATGGGTTGACTATGAAGCTTTTGCCAAGCACTATGGCTACCAGCCGCAGTCCTATGAGGGGTAAACAACTCAATGCATCGGATATACATGAAAACGGCAATGCCACATTGTGGCACTGCCGTTTTCTTATTGCCTTTTTTCAGTTCACGGTCTATTGACTACGCCAACAAAGAGTGGAAGTCCATCTGCACCAGTAATGGCGAATAAGAACGGTCGATCCAATACGAAGTCCATTTCCTCTTCAGGTGGCGCCGCAGCACCAGCCATCATCATGACGGTATATGCCGCTGCGGTAACCCCCTCTTCATCGATGGCAACGCGGGTTGCATGGTCGGCTTTGGAAAGGAATATCTCTGCAACTTTCGAAGTCATGGGACTGAAATCGGCCACCGTGGCATCGAATACACCGGTAATACCCAGCGCATTCAGGCCATCACGCAGGTCAAGATCAGAGACAACATCAAATTTGGGAACGGACATATTCACGATCAGGTGCTTGCTGTTCTCCCAGTTTCCATTGCTGTTTAGGAACTCCATCGTTTGCTCATCGGCAAGCAGATCATCCATAGCCACGCCATCATCAGGCAGGAGGAACCACATTTTGCCGCTGCCCTCCAGGCTCAGAGCAACAGCGCCGAACTGATCTGCCCAGTAATAGGTGTTGCTGCCGCCCTTGTGCATGAAGTCGCACTCCACGGTCTCTCCATCAGCACTGAACAGATGGAACAGGCCCTTTTCCGTTCCGGCCTCATTGAACTCACTGTGCCACTTGGCTCGGTAGTAGATGGTAGAGGCCAAAGCCATAACGGTCTCGGGGTCCATCGACAGACCATCGGCCTGCGCTTCCAGCAGTCCTCCGGTCTGCTCATTGATCCAGTCCCGCAAGGCCTGATTAAATTCCTCGCTGCCCATCTCACCACGGAAGGAGGACGCATAGTAATTCTTTGCCAGACTGTCCATTGTGGACTGGTTGAAATTTACGGACTCATTCAGCCACAGGGAGTTTGCCAGAATGCTTGTCACGGCGCCGTCATTGCTGTAATTGGCGTTCCAAACACTGGCTGCCTGGGAGCGCAGAGCCTCAATGCTTTCACTTCCTAGAAGGTCAAGGATCTGCTGGCGGCTTTCACTGTCCGTCACCTCTGCCAGCATGGCGAGGGCCATGTAAACACTCAGAGGAGAGTATACCTTGTTCTCCCCGTTGGAATTGCTGAGAAACTCTCGGATTGAACTGGCGAAGAACGGTTCCAGACCGTCTGCATAGCCTTCCGGCTGACTGCGTTGGGCCTTTCTGTCCGACTGCCAGGCGTCATAGACCACATCAAAGCCATCGCTGTCAAACTCACCGGTCTTTTCATCAAAATACTCCATCTCGTTTGGGTAGGGAGCCATCTCCGGATAGCTAGCCAGTGCCAGAGCATAGGCCGATGCGGAGTTGTTTGGTTTCTTTTCGTCCATATTGGTATCTCCTGCGCAGCCTATCATAGAAATCAGGCAAGCCGCTGCGAGGCATAGCGCTACAATTCGTTTCATACTGCGTACCCTCCTTAGTCTACGATGGTGTCTGTGCAGATTACCTGCGTTATGATTTCCATAGCAGTCTCGCCGTAGCGTGACCACCAGCTATTTACACCCTGGGTCGTTGCCACAAAGTTGCCTTTGCTGGCAGGGTAACTGATAAAGTTCCAGATAGCACCGCCATCGTAGGTGCCCATGGAACCATTTCCAAATTCCTTCATTGACAATCCGGTGCCACAGACGCCGAATGTAGGCCAATATTGGAAATCGATCCATCCATCTTCACCAGCGGGTCGGAAACTGACGCCATAGCTCATGCCATCGGCACTGTATTCCTCAACCTTGTATTCCCAACCAGAAAGAAGCGGCACACTGACGCCAAATCCGCCGTGTTCGTAGGAAACATTACTTGTGTCAGCGGCGTCCACGAGATCAAAGCCTGCATAATAGGTTTTGGTGTCATAATCACCGGTACCCCGGAAATCCATAACCGATTTGCTGATCCGGTAGGAACCTGCGGGAAGCTCTCCGTACAGGCGGCTCCAATTCACTTCCCATTCTGTTTCCGCATTGTTAGGGATCATCCATGCTTCTGACGTCCAGGCAAGCTCATACTCCATAGGAAGCAGCTCGACCGCAACCCACTCGCCATCCTGCAGCATTTCGAGTCCGTAGTAACTGCCGGTCTGCAGCTCACCGGTTGGTTCTCCATCTTGCTGCGTACAAACAATGGTCAATCCAGACGGGGTAATATTCTTTGCAGTAAGCTTCACTCCCCAGGGATCCTGATAGGCGCTTATCGACGGAGTACGACTGATACCAACAAGACCGGATATTGCCGGAGTGCGTTCGCTCTGTTTTCCATTGATCCAAACCTTGTCGGTGGCCTTGATCACATCGCCCATCTGCACTTCAAGGAATAGATGCCACTGAGCCATATCCTCTGTTCCTGCCTCAGGGACCTTACGGTCAATCGTAATGTCCCACCCATCCAATGCACCGTTCTCAATACGGTGACGACGCACATCTGTAATCTCATGCCGAATTGATCCGCTGCCTTCCTGCAGTACGATCAGAACAAGATTCTGCCGTTCAAAATAGGCGTTATCGTATTTGTCGCAGGCATCCAAAAAGCCGATTGTGCTGTCGGAGTAGACTGTCTCTCTTCGTTCCAGACTATAAATGTCCTTGTATGCCTCGGAATAGGCTTCCAATTCCGCTCTGGAACTGATCACGGTGTGGTAAGGATAGCCATCTTCAGGTCCGCCATTGGTCCGGATGTACTGCGCCTCAAAAGCGTATGCTCCCGGTTCAGGCGTCACGGAATCTGGATCAGCTTCATTTCCTACAATGGTCCATCCGAGTTCCGTAAGCTCTTCTATGACCTGTTCCGGAATATCGGCCTGCGTACCGTCTTCCAATTTCACACACCAATACGCACCGGTCCTGCCTGGATAGGTTTCCGCAATCCCATCGTGGAAGATCAAAATCTTATCGCCGGTCCCCAAGCCAGAGAACAGACCTTCCTTATCCTTTCGGTTGCTCATGATAATGGGTGAGTTTCCATCGATGAACATATACGATCCGTTGTCCGCTACTAAGCAGCGTCCGACAGAGAAACTCATGGAGTGATTTATCATATACCAAAGGCCACCCGCACAAAGTAGCAGTATGACTCCTATCACACAGAGGGGAATAACCCATTTCTTTTTCTGTTTCATATCAGCAGCCTCCTTTTCATATCAGACATGAATTCCTTATTGATATAGACGCAAAAATAGGGAAAATGTTCCCTTGTGATGCGATTTAGAGAGTTGCCGGAACAAGTGAGTAGCATAATCGAAGTCAAAGGCAACCTCACGATTGTCACTTTGCTTCATCACTCATTATACGACCATCGACAAAACCCTACAACCCACCTAAGTTCCTGTGCATACCAAAACGGCAATACCTGCTTGGTATTGCCGTTTTGGTATTAACTCTTCAGCTGTCTATCCTTTGCAAAGGCCATCAGCGTCTCATGCTCGTTGGGGATCTGCTCATCCAAGACTGCATCCAGGCATTCCTGCAGCACACGGCCAATGGTCGGTCCCTGAAAGCCCAATGTCATCATATCATGTCCATTAACTGCCAAGTCCTTGAGTGTGAAGCAGCTCTCTTCCTGCAGGATCTCATTGATCATTTGCGATACTTCCTCAAAGATTGCGATCCGGTGTCTGCAGATGGCCGATTGACCAAGCGTATCTGCCTTGTGCAGCTCGATCAGTTGCCGGGTAGCATCCTCACCGTGCTTGCTCAAAAGCCGTTTGATTGGCTTCCTGTCGGCCGTGATGGGCATGTCATGATAGCGAACGAGTCTTACAATTTGTTCTTTGCTGGCGTTATCGAAGCGAAGTCTACTGAGGATACTCTCCGCCATTGAAGTACTCTGATCCGAATGCCCGAAGAAGTGGCCAATGCCATCCTCGGCGAGCGAGAAACAGGAAGGCTTCCCAATGTCATGCAGCAGGGCTGCCCAACGAAGCACCGGTTCAGGGGTGATACTTTCAATGACCGCGATGGTATGGTCCCAGACATCCTTGTCATGATGTGGATTATGCTGCGGAAAGCCAAACATGGGTGTGAGCTCCGGGATCGGGACGGCCAGCACATCGGCGAAGTCCCGCAGAACACCTGCCGCGCCCTGAGCGCAGAGCATTTTGGTAAGCTCAACCAGAATGCGCTCCGCAGCGATACCTTTGAGCAAGTGCTTGTTCCTGTGGATGGCCGCTGCCGTGGCAGCTTCGATCGTCATGCCATACACGGAGGCGAAGCGAAGGGCTCTGAGCATTCTCAGGCCATCTTCCTGGAATCTCCGATCTGGATCTCCCACGCAGCGGACAAGGTCGCCGGCAATGTCCGCCTTGCCTCCTACGAAGTCAACAACACCTGTCCTGGGGTTGTAGGCCAGAGCGTTCATGGTGAAGTCCCGGCGCTCAAGATCGTCCTTCAGGCTGCGGGTAAAGCTGACTGAGTCCGGATGCCGATGGTCGGAGTAGTCCCCGTCAACGCGATAGGTCGTGATTTCTAGAGGCTCTTGGTCGATCACAACAGTTACAGTCCCATGCTTCAAGCCAGTCTCAATCAGGTGGTAGCCTGTAAAGATCTCCTCCACCTGCTCTGGGAGCGCGTTGGTGGTGATGTCCAATCCTTTGCAGGACTGTTGTCACGCACATAATCACGCACTGCGCCACCAACAAGGTACACCTCATAGCCGGCCGCTTCAAGCATCTCAAATGCTGTATTCACTTGTGGTGGCAATTTCATCATAAGATCACATCTCCAGTGCGGCGAGGAACAGCGCATTGAGTTCCTCCCAGTCCTTCGTGATTTCTCTCGGATGCTGCTCCACCAGAGCACGCACCTCTGCAATGCTCCGATCCATGTAAGCGTTGAGGATATCGATTCTCGGGATCATCTTCACCTCAGGGGAGTTCATCTTCAGATCAAGCAGCTTCGCAACGGTTTTCTCCAGGTAGTCCGGAAGCTGGCTCGCCGCCAGTTCAGAAAAGAGCATTGGGGGCGGAGTACCTTTTTCAAGGATCCACCGGCAAGCAAGGATTGGCCGCAGTACATAGAAGTACTTCTTGGCCTTCACCATGTCGCCGCGCAGGTATTCTCGATAGTTTCCTTCCGCCATCTGCAGATAGTGCCAAAGGCCACTCTTGGACGAGAAGTAGCGCCGCATGACGGGCTTAAACGCCTCAGTGAAGTCAGTGGTCTGATACACGATGGGAGAGGAAAACCACTCAAATACGGTGGGGTTGGATTTATGGAGCAACTTCAGTGTCTTGTCCACATCCCAACCGTTGATGTCCAGAACACCATTGATGGGCAGCTCGATCACATCACGGACCCGGTTGAGCCTGAGATAGCTCTCTCTGGGGCGCACATAAATGAAGCGCACATCATAGTCGCTGTCCGGAGAAGCAAAGCCCCAAGCACGGCTACCGGACTCCACGGCCAAAAGGATGCGGCAGTTCTCCCGCTGCTCGATTTCATGAAGCTTTTCTTTGATCAATGCTTCCACGGTCAACACCGCCTTTCATCATTGTATTTCAGTCTGCTGCCTTAAAGTTATAGACAGGACGGATCCGCTCAATAATCTCCGCAGTAGGGCCGATTTGAGCGACGATCTCCTCCATGCTCTTATAGGCCATGGGAGACTCGTCCAGCGTGTCGGGCACAACACAGGTGGTGTAGATACCCTCCATTTCCTTCTGGAACTCCTCCATGGACAGAGCATTGAAGGCCGCCTTGCGGCTCATCAGCCGGCCGGCGCCATGAGGTGCGGAGCAATTCCAATCCTCGTTGCCCTTGCCGCTGCAGATCAGGCTACCGTCACGCATGTTGATGGGGATCAGCAGCTTCTCGCCGGCCTTGGCGGAGACAGAGCCCTTACGCAGGATCATGGCGTCCGTATCAATATAGTTGTGGATGGTGGTGAAGGTCTCCACCGCCGTGAAGCCCATGCCAGTCATGATAACATCCACCATGGCCTTGCGGTTGAGCATGGCGAACTGCTGTGTCAGCTTCATATCGTGGATATAGTCCTCGAACAGCTTACCCTCCACATAGGCCAGATCTTTGGGGATATTCAGCTCATGCTCCTTCTTGAGCGCCTTGATGGTCTTCTGGATCTCCTGGAACCGGCCCTCGGCCTTCAGCTGGTCAATGGCGGCTCGAACTTGATACTGGGCGCCGCCCCAAAGGGCACGCCGACCCTCATTCTGGTAGTGCTCAGCCACCTCGGTGCCCAGATGACGGCTGCCAGAGTGGACCACCAGGAACAACCGGCCATCCTCCGCGCGATCCACCTCAATGAAGTGGTTGCCGCCACCCAAAGAGCCGATGCTGCGCATGGCCCGGTTAAGATTGACTTGATCTGTGCAGCGGAGGTGAGTCAGATCGATCTCAGCGTTCAGTGCATGAGGAATGTCTCGAACCTCACGGCCATAGGGGATCTCCCTGCGGATTAGGGCGTCCAGCTTCTCAAAGTCGACCTCCCGCTCACGAAGCTCAACAGTCTCCATACCGCAGCCGATATCGACGCCAACCATACCGGGCACGATCTTGTCCTGGATGGTCATGGTGGTACCGATGGTACAGCCCTTGCCAGCGTGGACATCGGGCATGATCCGGATCTTGCAGCCGGCAAACTCGGCCTGATCGCAAACGGTCTGGATCTGCTTGCGGGCTGCCTCCTCCAACTCGGGGGTGTAACAGACCGCAGTATTATATAAACCTTGAATCGTAATCATAACGATCTCCCTTTCCTTCATACTCTTTATTTTACGGTTCATCTCTGCCAACAGCAACACTTTTGTTGGGAAAGAAAAAGCAGGAGGCGATAACATACCTGCTATCACCTCCTGCGTCAGCTCTATTATGCCACGATCGCCGCGTAACGCTCGGAACCCAGAACATCCATCATGAAGGCATAGGGGGAAAGAATGCCGGCTTTCAGCATGGAGAAGATTCGGGGATTACAGCCGGATACCAGCGCAACGCCCTGGTCGTTGATCTTGACGGGCTGCTGCTGATTACGGCTTGCCACATTCCAGAACATCACCTCGGGCAGCTGGTAGCCATGTTCCTCGAAGAGCCGCTGCGTATACTCGAAGTTGGTCAAGGAGCAATCTTCAGTACAGTAGTCGAACTCCATATCGGAGATAATGAAGATCTTGGCAGGCATATCCTTCTGGGGCACACGGTTCTTCACGGCAGTCTTGAGGATCAACTCAAACACACGCTGGATATTGGTGTTGGCGACCTCGTTGAACTGGTGACAGTACCGCACCTTTTCGTAGATATCCTTGCCCTTAATCTCCACCAGCTTGGGATTCTCAGAGAATGTGATGAAGTGGTTTTGGAATGCGCCGGTGTTGCGCTCGGCATAGTAGATACCAAGAGACAGCGCCACAGTGGCGGGGATGGGATCAGCACCACCGTACATGGAGCCGGAGCCATCAATGACGACCAGAGCGTTCTCACCGCCAGTGAAATCCTCCTGTGTCTTCCATGTTGCGTCAATGGCCTTGCGCTCCTGATCGGAGATATCGCCGCGACCGAAGAAGGGCTTGATCATCTCATAGGGCGTCAGGGTGCCAGTGTGGAGCTGCTCCGTACCCTCGGCGACACGGCTCATGAATTCATCATAGCGGTCTCCATCATTTCGCATGAAGGCCTTACGATACTTGAACATGGCCTTGGAGGGCTGCTTGGAGTAATCGAAGGTGTAGTCTTTTTCGCGCAGGTTGTTCTCGATGATGCTGATCTTGGCGCGCAGGGCGCTCAGCGTTTTGCGGTACTGGGCGTCGTTCATTCCCAGTGATCGGGCAATTTGTTTTGCCTGCCGGATCGCATCCTCGTTGGAGGCATTGACGGAAGGAAGCCACTTGGCCAGCAGCGACACGGACTCGCCAGCCTCCAGAGCGGCACAGTCGGCTGCCAGCTGCTTTTTGATCAGATGCAGCACCTTGCCTTCGCATGTGGTGCCCATCAGGACCAGCAGGTCATCGTAGCGTCCATACTCTGCAATGTACTGGATGTTCTTCTCCAGGGATCGCGGCTCGTTGTTGGCCAGCCACTTCAGAATGGTACGGAAGACACGGCGCTCGCCGATACCGCCACGAATATCTCTCGCAAAGAACAGGGTCTTCATGGCCAGATCAGCGTCTTCGGCATAGGCGCGGAGGAAGCGATTCGTGATCTCCTCGTCACGCTCTCTGCGCAGGGCGCCGATCGTAGCGAACAGATCCAGACATTCAGACTGGGTGGAACGATATGTAACTGCGCCATTTTCCGTATGGGTCATATTTGCTTCTTTCTTTAGAAACTTCAGCATGGAGATCACTCCTCCGTGATGAATTGGTTATACAAGGCACCATCAGGGATTTGAACCCGAAAGTACGATTTCTAGTCGTAGTTGTTACCAAGAATTGCTGTTGGTGCCTTTCACAAGATGCCTGACATATCGCAAGTCCTAAGCCGCCAGTTGACCGGCGCCCTGACCTCTGCATCGGATCGGATTCAAGACCGTTGGGTGTTGCTGTGGGCATCTTTATTGATAAAACAAGGCACCATGTGAAGTGGGAATCGAACCCACGAACGACGGGTATGAACCGCCTGCTATAACCATCTTAGCTATTCAATCTTTGCTGTTGGTGCCTTTTTGTCTAAGGAGTGAATACATCATCCGGGTGGGGCTCGAACCCACGACACAGAGATTGGGGTCTCCCGTTCTACCATCTGAACTACCGGAGATGTATTCGACAAGACGCTGTCCTTTATCATCATAAAGGGGGTCTCACCCTTTGTCGGCCTGCCCCGAAAGCAGGTGCTCCTTCGTTGAGCTAATGTTAATAGATAATGCTGTTAGCGTCTTTTACAAAGCGCATTCTTTATTCCGGAGAGGTTACTACGCCAGACCAGAACAGCGTCTATGATTAAAAGTCATATGCATGGGTTTGCTGTATGCGCTTTTCGTGATTTAAGAATACTGCCTGTTCAGAGGAAAAACACGGAAAAAAAGTTGCGAACTCAAGAGCAACTACCTAAAAGTCTGCGAAAAATTGGTTCAAACCCATTCCAGACCGCAGTTGGCAAGGAGCTGTTCTTTCATTTGGACACCTCCTGTGGTAAAATGAGGCCATAAACTGCAGGAGGTGGATTTCGTGGCATATAGTGAGTTGGTCAAGAGTTTTGAGCGTATCCGGAGCTACATGCGCGAATTCTATGTCTATGGGTTTAAGAGTCGGGAAGAGTACAGCATCAAGAGTGCCCGCAGCTACGATAATGAGCGGCGAAGAATTGAGAGTTGGATCGGCGACTTTATGTCCTTCCATCAGGACACATCCGGCAAGAATGTATTTCTCTCGGTTGACAGCAGACGGATCCCACACAACCCGCTCCACAAGGCTTTTAAAGCCAAAAGCTTTACCGATAAGGACATCACCCTCCACTTCTATGTGATGGACCTGCTGGCCGATGGCAGCGCGCTTTCTTCCAGAGAGATTGTCGATTGCATCAATGATGACTATCTCTCTCATTTCAGCGGCGCCTTCTCTCCAGACGAATCCACCGTGCGGAAAAAGCTCAAGGAATATGAGGCGCTTGGTCTGCTAAGCTCCGAGAAATGCGGTCGTGAGGTACTCTACCGGAGAACGGATGATAACACCGTTGATTTGAATACCTGGGCAGACGCCCTATCCTTTTTCTCCGAGGAGGATCCACTCGGGGTGATTGGCTCCTTCTTGATCGATAAATTGGAAAAACCTTCTGATAGCTTCCGATTCAAACATCACTACATGCTCCACGCCCTGGACAGTGATGTCCTCTGTGATCTGTTGGCGGCAATCGATGAAAAAAGAGCTGCGGAACTGACCGTCAGGAGCCTGCGGAGTGGCCGCGACTATCAAAGGACGGTTTGTCCTCTGAAGATCTATGTCAGCACCCAGTCCGGGCGCCAGTATCTGCTCGGCTACCATTACCGGGGGCGGCACTTATCTTTCTTCCGGTTGGATGCCATCAAAAAGGTCACGATTGGGAATGTCGAGAAACACTACAGCAAGTACTTAGGGTACCAGGAGAAGTTTGACCAGCACCTTTGGGGTGTCTCAACGGGTCCCGACCATAATTTGGATCATATTGAAATGACGGTCCATTTTGACCCGGGCGAGGAATTCGTGCTGCACCGCCTGGAGCGCGAGAAGCGCCATGGTACAGTCGAACTATTGGACTCACAGACTTGCAGGTTTTCAGCCGATGTCTATGATGCCTCAGAGATACTGCCCTGGCTGCGCACCTTCATCGGCCGCATTGTAGATCTCAAATGCTCCAGCCAGTATGTTTTGGATATGTTCCAAGAAGATTTGGCTCGGATGGACGCTCTGTACGGAGGTGGCAACGATGTTATTCAGTGAGATCTACGGAAGCTATTTCAATGTCGTCGCAGCTGTCCTTTCCGAAGCATCCGATGGGAAGTTGACAGATCGAAGAATGACCGAGCTTGTCCGGGAAAAGGCTTTCGCGGAAAGCGCGCTTGCAATTCCGGCAGCGCTGAAATCCGGAACCTGGCCTTTACTCGATCAGGAGTATCATTCCATACTTCACCACAAGCCAACCATGCCTTTGACAATGCTCCAAAAGAGATGGCTCAAAGCGCTGCTGTCTGATCCCAGAATCGCTCTGTTTGATCCGGACACGACCGGGCTGGAAGATGTTGATCCGCTGTATGCTCAGGACACCTTCATTCTCTTTGACCAGTACGCGGACGGAGATCCGTATGGGGATCCCGCCTACATAGCTTGCTTCCAAACAGCACTGAAGGCAATTCGAAAGAAGAGAAAACTGCGTATCCGGTTCCGTGGCCATACCGGCGCCCGCCATTCGATCGAGTGTATACCTTACCGCCTGGAATATTCCGCCAAGGACGATAAGTTCAGGTTACTGGCAACCGGCAAGCGACGGCTCAACACGATCAATATGGCTCGTGTGCGTTCATGCGAGTTGCTGGATGCCTATGATCCCAAATCCATCACGCTGCCTCAGGAAAATTCCGAAGAGCTTGTAATGCTGCTTCATGACGAGCGCAACGGGCTGGAACGTGTGCTGCTACACTTCTCCCATTTTGAAAAAGAGACTCAGAAGTTGGCCGATCGGCTCTATCAGATCAGGCTCCGTTACGACAAGGACGATGAGACCGAGCTGCTTATTAGGGTGCTGTCCTTCGGCCCGGTGCTGGAAGTCATTGAACCAAGCGCTTTTGTCACGCTGATGAGAAAGCGGATTGCCGTTCAGAAACAGCGCTTCTGCCAATAATTCTCCTAAGCACAGAAAAAACCATCATTCGTCAGAAAGGCTGCACGAGAAATGACTGATAACGAAACCAATTTGACCTTACTGAATGTGAATCAGATTGTGAGCCTATTGTCCCGGGCCTATATCAAGCTCATCAAAAACGGTACCCCACTAAAATCTTTTCCCTCCGTGATGCTGTGGGGGCCTCCGGGTATCGGCAAATCCCAGGGTGTTCGTGAGATAGCGGGCAACATCCAGGCTAAGACCGGAAAAAAGGTTTCCATCACAGATGTACGCCTGTTGCTATTCAACCCGGTAGATCTCAGAGGCATCCCGACGACCAACGCGGATAAAACCCTATCGGTGTGGCTGAAGCCTCAGATTTTCCAGATGGATGAAAGTGAAGATGTGATCAACATCCTCTTCCTAGACGAGATCACCGCCGCACCGCAGTCGGTGCAGGCCGCTGCCTATCAGATCACGCTGGATCGCGTTATTGGTGAGCATAAGCTGCCGGAGAACTGTATCGTCATTGCCGCTGGCAACCGCGTTACCGATAAATCCGTTGCCTATAATATGCCACGCGCATTAGCCAACCGTCTCTTGCACATTACTGTGAAGGGCGATCCTGACTCCTGGCACGACTGGGCTGTCAAATCAGGCATTCACCGCTTTGTCACCAGTTTTCTGGAGTATAACCCAACCGCTCTCATGCGCTCCGATAGCCCTGAATCCACCTTGGCTTTTCCAACACCTCGTTCCTGGGAGATGGTCAGCAACATCCTTACCAATATCTCAGAAAACATGGACGCAATTCAGCCTTTGATATCCGGCTGTATCGGGGCAAGCGTAACTTACAATTTTGCGAAATGGTGCACTCTGTTTTCAAACCTGCCTTCAATCGAAGACATCTTCGCCGGAAAAAAGACTGCTGTTGAGAAGTCTCCGGAAATGCAGGAGGCCCTTAGGGCTGAGATGGTCGCCTATGCGCGTCAGCATCCGGGAAAGGAGCTCATCAACAACTCTATAGTATTCGCTTGTGATCTTCCTTGGACTTTCCGCACCAACCTCCTCCATGATTATCAGCTCATCCCTAAGCTCTGCCCCATTCTTGCAGAAAACGCAATATACCTGGATGCGGTTAAGGCAGGCATGAAATGACTGATAAGCGAATCAATAAGCTCAAAAGAAAACTCCAGGAGGCCCGGTATCGGCTTCTGACACGGGAGCCGGAGTTGGCGGCGCCGCTGGTAGAGATGTTGTTTGTCACCAATGTGGATGTGCGCCGGATGTCAACAAACGGGAGTTGCATCTACTTTGACGCGAGCTGGTTGGAAAAGCTCGACGACAACAGCTTGGATTTTGCGCTCTGCCACCAGCTCATGCATATCCGGTTAGGGCATCTCTCACGCCCGCAGTTTTATAAAGGTGACCGTTTTCACTTTGCCTGCAATATCGTTGTCAACTCCTCGCTTATCCGGTATGACTTCACGGATGACAAGCTCCCTGGAATCGGCGAGATCCACCATGAGACTTTTTATCCCAAAGTTGAAGGCTGCGAGTTGACGCCTTACGAGGCATTTCAGATGACACCTTTGGATCCTTCCACGTTGAGTGATGCGCAGCGCCGCAATCTCCTGCTGGATTCAGATGAGTGGTGGGATAGGCCGAACGCCCGCACCGAGGATGGGGTCCTGATTCTCAGCCCGGATGACCCTGATCCCGATGACCTAATTCCATCTGAGCGCATTCGAGGAATCATCGAGCGAGTGTGCAAAGGGTTCCGCAAGCAGGAGATGCCTGAAGTATATCGCCCGGAAGCAGATGATGATGACGAACTGGACGATCTCATCTTCGAGTATACAACACGCCCGAGTGCGAATCTCAAAGAGGCAATTCGGGAAATCCGGGGTTCAAAGGACCGCGATGCAGAAAACTATGACAGTAGCACCCTTTGTGAGCGCGTCCTTCACCGATCGAAAATCACGACTCACGATTGGCAATCTCTCTTGAACCACTTTATCATGGACGAAACAAGGGACTACAGCTTTACCCCTCCCGATCGCAGGCTGCAGGACCTGGACTTCTTTCTGCCGGATTACAACGAGTCTGAAACGCCCAGGCTCAATGTTTTGTTCATGGTTGATATCTCTGCCTCTTTGAAAGATCAGGAAGTGGCCATGGCCGCCGCCGAGATCTGCGCAGCTATTGAGCAATTCGGCGGGATGCTTAGCGGCTCCATCGGTTTCTTTGATTCGGAAGTCCGACGGGTAGTTCCCATTACCAGTGCGGAAAACCTGCTGCAACTGAAGCCATATAGCGGAGGCGGGACAAGTTTCCAGTGCATTTTTGATTATGTTCGGGAACATATGTCTGACAATGTTCCTTCAGAAATCGTCATCATGACAGATGGGAAAAGCGATTTCCCGGAATATGAGGCCTCATCCGGCATACCTGTGCTCTGGCTGCTCACCAATAACCGTGTTAGGATCCCCTGGGGGCAGGCGGCGTACTTCCGAAAATAGGAGGTATTTGTGCATACACAGGAACAACGTATTAGTCAAAATGCATTGACTTGCCAATTCCGGCCATTAACGGTGCAATATGAGCACAGAATCATCACCATGGAGGTATTGCAATGGCAACGGATAGCACCCTTCAAAAAATAGCCGATAATCTTCTCGCGCAATTCGACAAGACTCTACTTGATAATTCAACAGATTTTTCTTCTTGCGACCAAATATTGAACGCAGCTCCCTCTGAACACAAAGGTGGGTTGGAGTCCCTTTACTGTGATCTACTTTTGGACGCACTTATTTCGGGTTACTACAGGTATTCCGAGATGGACACCAAGCAGTTGGTCGATGACCCACTATATACAAAATTCAAGAAAATGGTATATGGACTCGATAGATCGGATCCATACAATTTGCTGTACTACGCCATTATTGATTTGGTATCCGGAAAGAAAGAGAATGTTCTTCAGTACTTGTCGGCTTACCTAGATGAAAAAATCAAAAGCCTCAAAACAGAGTCTGGGATATTCACAGCTGAGGATTTCACATACATTCTGGTGGTTCCACTGAAAGAGGGCTTTCCCGGTATGTGGAGCGCCATAGGAAGAATGCTGGATAGAGACGATGTTGAAGCAGGAATCCCTGAAATGTGTGCTGCTCTGGATCACCTGTATTATGACTCTAAGAATGAGAGCATCATCGAGTCACTTACCCAGGTCTTACAGTGTAATCCGAAGATCCTGTTAGCAAAAGAACTCCTCGGATATACCTACTACAATATGCAGATGTTGGGAAATGCACTCTCATATTTTGAGCAATTTGAAGATGGAAAACCCACATCTCGCATTTTCCTTGAGGGCACCGTCTACTTCTGGATGGCATGGTGCTACGGAAAGAAAAAGGACTGTCTCAAGGAAGAAGAATACTATCGGAAGTCACTTGAGGCTCTTCCTGTCGGCGAAAATACCCTAAATAATCTAGGGTACTCGCTGTATAAACAGAGGAAATTCAAAGAAGCCCAAAGCGTATTTGAAGACTGCCTGCGGCAGAATCGAGATGTGCGCTATGCCGCAAATAATCTCGTGCGAACCCTTCTCGCCCAAGGCAAGAATGGAGAGGCTCAGAGAGTCATCCATGAGCATGAGCGTTTTGTCTCAAAGGATTTGAAGAAGAGGGCTGAAAAGCCAGTTGGCAAAGTAAAAATCGCTGTCCCAGAGCCTGCCGTTACTGATGTTGAGGCGGAAACGATCGTAGACATCGGCGTAAAAAAACAGCAATTCTCCAGCGAAAAGCTTCTCGAAGATGAACTGGTGCAGCGGATGGAAATTGGCATTCCTGTATTTGGGATGCCGCTCCGTATATATCAGAAGCGAGGTGTCTATGGCAGGCAATTTGTTTTGAGGAATGGCAGGCTTGATATCCTTGGGATTGATACCGCTGGAGACCTGTATGTTATCGAGTTGAAAAAGGACTCTGGCTATGATGACGCTTATGCACAAACGCGAGAGTATATCGATTGGATTGAGGAAGATGTTGCAGTCAAAGGACAGCGTGTATTTGGCATAATATGTTTGAATGATCCGACAAAAGATCTCATTGAAAAAGTCAAGGCTGACGATCAGATGCGGCTATTTGAGTACTCCATTTCCTATTCAGAGATTATCTAACGAAGAAGGCATGTATCCAGCAAGACCGTCCGATCAACTAGACAATCCTCGTTTCCTTGAATGAAATATGTTTTATTCCTCTAATCGGTACGGATAAAGGCAAAGAAGTGATGAAGAATCTTTTCAAAAAGCAGCTTAAACGCCAGAAAAAGTAATGTCAAAAGGCATACCTTTTGACAGAGTGAACTGAACATGAAAAACACGCCCCAAGAGTGCACCAAAACACCGGCGTTCACTTTTGGGGCGTGTCATTTTCGCTTCATACATTTTGGGTCAGCGGGGCAACGAGGAGCTTCCCACTAGCCCCCGGCTTTTGTAAAGATTATTTTGTTATCAACGACTTCGAAAAGTAGCTCATCTCCGTCGTTAAGATCCAATGCATTCCGCACCCATTTTGCAATATGGATCTGCCCATCACTAAACATAGTTGATTCTATAATCCTGTTCTTCCCGTGCGATGAACAATTTAGGGCAAATCTTATTTCGGAGTGCAGGCACCACCCTGCATGGGCAGCTTGTTGACACCCTTGTAGTCCACGAACTTGCTGGCAGATGGTTTTGCAGCCGGCACTTTCTGTACGGTGCTGCCCATCATTGCCTTCATCTTTTCAATCTTCTTATCGAGTTTAGGGGTAGGTTGTCCATTCCGGGTTGCCTGCGCCTTGGCCTGCGTGAGCCGCTGGTATTGTTGTTTCAGAGAGAGTTCCTGCTTTGCCATGCTGTGCTCCTTTCTATTACAAGACCCCTATTTTCTTTATAATATCAAATCATGTGCTTTTCTTCAAGCTATGCCCAGTTTCTTATAATACTCCTTATGAGAAAATCGGCGATGAAGTACGGTCGCTGGCGGATGAGGTGCCGTTCGACATCCCCGATTCGTGGGAGTGGGTGCGATTGGGTAACATTTCGTCCTATGCAGAAACAAAGCAAAAAGTAAATGCAACAAGTGCCGATCCTTCGATTTGGGGACTGGATTTGGAGGACATTGAGAAAGGCGGAAGGCTTTTAGAACATAAAACAGTCGGTGAACGCAAAGCTGTTGGTGATAAGACCGTATTTGTAAAGGGTGACATTCTCTACAGCAAGCTACGCCCATATCTATTGAAGATTCTTGTCGCCCCTGATGACGGCATTTGCACGCCAGAAATCGTACCATTCCGTGTATACGGCGGAATCAATCCGAACTACATCGTCAATTATCTGAAATCCCCTTATGTCGATAATCTCATTAACAGCATCACCTACGGCGTGAAGATGCCCAGAGTCGGCACGGAAACAATGACCTCTCTATTAGTTCCGATACCTCCGCTGGAGGAACAGCTGCGTATCGTTGAGAAGATTGATGAGGTTGCTTCTGCTGTTTCTGCATATGATGTGGCGTACAAAAAAACCGAAGCCTTAAATTCAACCTTCCCAGAAGCCCTCAAAAAGTCGATACTGCAAGAAGCAGTCCAGGGCAAGCTGGTACCGCAAGACCCGATTGACGAGTCTGCAGAGGCTCTGCTGGAGCGTATCCGAGCAGAGAAACAGCGGCTCATCAAGGAAGGAAAAATCAAAAAGGACAAGCACGAATCCATCATTTTTAGAAGGGATAATTCTCATTATGAGAAGTTGGACGGCGTGGAGCGTTGCATCGACGAGGAACTACCCTTTGAAATACCAGAAACGTGGGCTTGGGTACGAATTGGAACTATTCTCTCCGTTTCTTCAGGTGATTCGCTGACTGCGGCTCAAATGAATTCGGCCGGTAGCATACCGGTCTATGGTGGAAATGGTATCGCCGGAACTCACGATAAGTGGAATGTATGCCACCGCACTCTCGTAATTGGTCGTGTTGGGTATTATTGCGGTGCAACGCACATTACCGAACCTTTTGCATGGGTTACAGATAATGCGTTTATTACTCATTTCGACGAAGAACTTCTGCAAATGAAGTGGTTGAAGTTTCTTATTGATTATTTGGAACCAAGGAAACGAGCAAGCTCGACCGCTCAGCCAGTTATTTCTGGAAAATTGCTTTATCCCATGTTAGTGCCGATACCGCCATTAAATGAGCAGCACCGAATTGTCCAGCGGATCGAGGAATTGCTCACCATGGTCAAAGGGCTGTAAAAGGAACACGGTATAATATCATAGTGAAAGGAGGTCTTACACTATGATAGAAGAATTCGAAAGACACTTGAGAGGCACAAACCTCTCGGAAAACACGATATCTTCGTACCTTTTTGCCATTCGGCAATACAACTCGCAGTACGACGGTATCACAAAAAAGAACCTGCGGGCCTACAAGGTATGGTTGATTGAGAACTACAAGCCAAAGACCGTCAATCTGCGTCTGAGGGCAATCAACTGCTATTTGGAGAGCATCGGCAAAGAGAGCTGGAAAATGCCGTTTGTGCGAGTACAGCAGAAAGCCTTTCTGGAAAATGTCATCAGCGAGGCCGACTATGAGTATTTCAAAACCTGCCTCAAACGGGATGACGAGCTGTTCTGGTATTTTGTAATACGCTTTTTGGCCGCAACCGGCGCACGGGTCAGTGAGCTCATACAGATCAAGGTGGAACACATTAAGCTGGGGCATTTGGATTTGTACTCGAAGGGTGGTAAGCTCCGACGAATATACATACCCAAGGCTCTGCAAAATGAAGCCCTTTCTTGGCTGAACGATAAGCACCAAGAAAGCGGCTTCATTTTTTTGAACAAATATGGAGATAGGATCACCACCAGAGGCATCTCCGGGCAGTTAAAAAAGCTGGCAGTCCGGTATGGTATCGATCCGGTGGTAGTATACCCGCACTCATTCCGTCACCGCTTCGCAAAGAGCTTCTTGGAACGCTGCAACGATATTGCGTTTCTGGCTGATTTGATGGGGCATGAGAGTATCGAGACAACACGAATCTACCTTCGCAAGACCTCGACTGAACAGAGGACAATTGTGGATCAGGTAGTTGACTGGTAAAATAAGAGGCATACACGCTGTTGCAGTCGTGTATGCCTCGATTTACATAGTGGCTATTCTATTTGTGGCCTGTTCAATTCGTCTAATTATTTGTTCCTGCTCTGATAAAGGTGGGATAGGAACGAGAATATTGGAAATGGAATCCAAACGGAAGCTATTTTTAATTCCATGCTGATTGCTTTTGTAGCATTTTTGCGCATAATCAGTCAACAAAAAATAAGGCAGGTACTTATTGCGAATTAACGGCAGAAAACGAATCATGGCAGTGTGCTGATTGATATAAGCAGTTTCAAAGTCATCAGGAATCAAGCCTAGCATACCAACTTCTCCGGTAATAGAGAACAGCAAATCACCGGCCTGTAAAGCCGTTCTTGTACCTTCTGCCTTTTCAGGTAGTTGCACTCTTTTAAGACTATTCAGCCGCAATTCGAATGAATTTCGTGATAAATTACCCATGCGCAGAAACAAACTTCCTTTTTCAGAATAATGCTTTGCCCAGTCTCTTGAACCACTTGTGATCACTTCAACAAGGCTTCCCAACCGCGACCATGCCCAAGTGTCAGGGATTTCAAAGGGTATTTCATCATCGATACAGCTTTCGACCCCGTCCAACTTCTCATAATGAGAATAACGGGTTGCTGGACAAGGGTGTCAGTAGGTTCATCGCCGTTTTAATTGCATCTATAATTCGTCTCTGTTCGGACAGTGGCGGTACAGGAATGAGCATAGCCGCAAACTCATCAAATTTGAGGCTCTCTACCGTTGTGACTGATTTCACCAGCTCTTTGAGGATGAACGGCTCAAAGGCTTTAATCCCATAGAACAACCATTTTGATAGCTCAATATCATATAGCGAGAAGGCTTTTATATCCTGGTTTATAGTGCTGTCGATACCCAGCTTGCAGAGAGGTAGTAATCTTTTCAGAATGCCGCTTCGGGCAACCAGAAGGAGCGTACCGGCGGAATACAATTGCATAGTAGCTGCTGCCAACTCGGAAATATGCATCTCAGAGTCTGTAATCACTGGACGCTTCATGTCCTTTGAAGTTACCCACGGCACATTACCATTCCAGAACTGCGGGTTTGACATCGAGGGCGTTTTACCACTACTGAAAACGCCAAACGACGAAAGGCGTGCCCATGCCCAGCTCTCTGGTATCTCAAAAGGGATCTCATCATCAATGCAGACCTCTTCGGAACTACGCTTTTCATAATGAGAATTATCCCGTCTGAAAATGACGGATTCGTGCTTGTCCTTTTTGATTTTGCCCTCCTTGATGAGCCGTTGTTTCTCCGCCCGAATACGCTTCAGCAGAGCCTCTGCAGGCTCGTCAGACGGGTCTTGTGGTACCAGTTTGCCCTGCACTGCCTCTTGCAGTATCGACTTCTTGAGAGCTTCTGGGAAGGCGGTGATGAGTATCTGAGCCTTATCGTAGGCATTACTATATGCCGCTATCAACGGTTGTAATTCTGTGTACTTCTGTACGATCCTCAGTTGCTCTTGAATGGGTGGCAGCGGGCACAACTGCCTTTTGAGCATTTCTTGCGTTACTTGATTGATAGTTGTAGTAGTTGCGCCCTCAAGCTGTCCGCGGAACAGATAAGAATTTATAAATAGCTGGATATAAGGGTTACATGAGCTGCGGTAAATAGCCATGAACGCTCCGAAGGCCATGCCGTCAGCGTCTACAATAGCGGATTTGCCAACCAGCGCGCGGCTTCCGTTTCTGGCGCAGATAAGAATATCCCCTTTATGAGCATAAGCCCGTTCGGGTACTGCACAGCTTACATATAGCAGCTCAGAGTAGTCTATCTGCCCGTTTTGGATATTATTTGAGCGAAGTACAGGAACCCCATCACTTGTAACATCGCTTGGCTTATAGGTCAGCCCAATATTCGTTTCACCGATGTTGCCCAGCCGCACCCACTCCCACGAATCGGGGATGTCAAACGGTACCTCATCTGCAAGCGACCGTACTTCATCGCCGATTTTCTCATAAGGAGTATTATCGGCACCTTTGAAGATAACGGAGGGGTTCTTTTCGCGCTTGATTTTCTTCTCTTTGATGAGCCGCTCTTTCTCCGCACGGATGCGTTCCAGCAGAACGCTGGCTGGCTCGTCATTCGGATCCTGCGGCACGAGCTTGCCCTGAACAGCCATCTGGAGAATGGAGTTTTTCAGTTGCTGCGCAGTCATTCGTCGCCCTCCTCCGTAATGTCGATGCCAAGGATATCGGTGATCTGGGCAAGGATGCGATCAATGTCAGCGTTCAGGCTGGCCCGTTTTTCCTGATACTGCAGAATCAGTTCCTTCGGCGGAAGGATCTCCTCCTCTTCATGCGGATAGCCGCAGAGATCAATATTGTAATTCCGCGCCTTCAGCTCTTCAACCGAGTATTTCTTCGCCTTGTCAAAGCCGTCAATAGTGATTTCCTCACGATTGTCCCACCACTCAACGGCCGGAGCAAAATGCTCCAGCTTCATAGGTTTCGTCTTCGAGAAGTTCTTATAGCCTTCCGGCATATCAAGGCGATAAAACCAAATCTCCGTTGTAGGATGGGCTCGGTCAAAGAACAGAATATTCGTCGTGATAGAGGTGTACGGTGCAAATACGCTATGCGGCATGCGGATAATAGTATGAAGGTTAAACTCAAATAGCAGTTTTTTCTTAATAGCAATCTTTGCATTGTCGGTGCCAAACAGGAAACCGTCAGGGAGAATGACAGCAGCACGGCCATCCTGTTTGAGCCGATACATTATCACAGACATAAAGAGGTCGGCAGTTTCGCTGCTTGCGAGATCTGCAGGAAAGTGATTCTTGACCTCTGTTTTTTCATGTCCGCCGTAAGGGGGATTCATAAGAACTACATCGAACTGATCTTCCTCGGTATAATCAAGCACATCCCGCAGAAGTGAGTTTTCATGATACACCATCGGAACATCAATGCCGTGCAGCAGCATGTTCGTGATGCAAAGTGTATAAGGGAAGGGTTTCTTCTCAATCCCATAAATAGAGGTTGCATACTCCTGCTGGTCTTCTGCCGTTACGACCTGCTTACTCAGTTCATTCAACCAACTAGTCAGAAAGCCCCCTGTGCCGCACGCAAAGTCTGCGACCTTTTCGCCGAGCTTCGGTTTAATTGTCTTCGCCATAAAATCAGTCACAGCACGAGGCGTATAGAATTCACCAGAGGATCCGGCGCTCTGGAGTTCCCGTAAAATGGACTCATATATTTCCCCAAACGCATGGCTCTCCTCGTAATCATCCAAATCCAGGTCATCGATGATATTGATCACTTGGCGCAGCAAAACGCCGTCCTTCATGTAATTGTTCGCATCCTCAAAGGTTGTCTTGACAATAGCTTTTTTGATGGGTGTTGCTGCAGTCACATTAAGCCCCTTCAGAGTTGGGAAGAGTTTATTATTCACAAAATCAAGAAGCGTGTCGCCCGTCATCGCCTTACCCGACTTATCATCAGCGGCCCAGTTATTCCAGCGGCATTCTTCTGGAATAATTGATGTATAGGGCCGATCTGTATATCGCCATTCCTCTTCCTTTGTATTGTAGACTTTCAAGAAAAGGATCCAGGCCATCTGCTCAATGCGCTGAGCGTCACCATTCACTCCCGCATCATTCCACATGATGTCCCGAATGCGCTTTACAAAACCTGTTAAACTACTCATGATTAACCCGCCTCATATAATTCATTCTCAAGTTCATGAACAGCTTCGTTATACTTATCCTCGCCGCCGAAGAACTTGAATATCCTCTGGATCTTCCCAAATTTTGCGAATTGTGGAGTTGTCAGAATAGCTTCATGCTCTAACTCGTAGATTCCGACATTCATATACTGATCCAGAAGCGCTTCCAAGACTTCTCTTGCCACCCCGCTATACTTGCTGAGGAAATCCCGCTTCTTCACATTGTTGGCTCTCTCTTTTCTGGTAAGTGGCTTTTTGTCAAAGGCAACATGGCAGATGAAATCGAAGTCATCTACATCGCTCATATGCTGATCCGCTTTCAGTGCTTCAAGGTCTATCCCCTTGCTGGCCAACAATTCTTGAATCTTCTTTTTCTTTTCCTCGGATGTCCACTGCCGAATAAAGTTGTCGAGGGAAGCGTATGTACCAATAATATTCGTTTTGGTGTAATCGACGATGCTCTCCTGCCGCAGGAGTTTCCCATTCGTATCATACACAGAGACCGTTTTATTGATTATGCGGACACGACACCCATTTTCATCAACAATGGGCTTTTCTTCTGGTGGATACGGTGGATCAACTGGGTCAGGGTCGGGATTTGGTTTAGGTCCAGGAGGACAGGGACCACGCTTTTCTCTCCCATAATCTTCATCAATTTCAATCGGGCCATCCCAATCAGGATCAGCAAAAAGGGCTGTAACACCGCGAATGTCCATAACTATAAAATGGGTCTTTCCATCTTTTTCGCGTATTCTTGTGCCTCTTCCGATAATCTGCTTAAACTCAGTCATTGAGTTGATCCACTCGTCTAAAACGATGAGCTTTGTCATCTTGCAGTCGGCTCCAGTTGACAACAGCTTAGATGTCGTTGCAATGACCGGCGTTTTCGACCCGACCGAAATGAAGTAGTCGAGTTTATCCTTGCCAAAAGTATCGTTGCCGGTAATGCGTACAACATAGTCGGGATACTTTTGCATCATATCAGGATTCTGCCTTGCGAGCTCATTTCTCATACGAAGTGCAGCATCTTCTGTTGCGCAGAACACAATGGTTTTGGACATCCGATCAGTCGCTTTGAGGTAGTCTGTAATTTCTTTTGCGACTTGGACAATGCGGTCTTCAATTATGATGTTATAGTCATAATCCCTGTTATTATAAATTCGGTCAGGGATCTCATGCCCGTAAATATCAAGTTGACCTTTCCGTGGGCGCCAACCATCGCCAATGTCGGTCGTTATATTGATGACTTTGAAAGGCGCCAGAAAACCATCCTCGATGCCATCTTTCAGGCTATAGACATATACCGGCTCGCCAAAATAATCTATGTTGGAAACATACTTAGTCTCTTTTGGGGTTGCGGTCATGCCAATCTGGGTTGCCGAGGAGAAATACTCCAAGATCTTCCGCCAATTGCTTTCCTTCTTGGCTGAGCCGCGATGACACTCATCAACGATTACGAGATCGAAAAAGTCTTTGCTGAATAGCTGAGCAAGACGTTCGACAGTCTCATCCCCATCTTCTGTATCGTCATCGTCTTTTCTCGCAAGTTGTTGGTAGAGTGAAAAGAATATCTCGTGCGAGGTAATCGTAAGAGGATCGTCCTTCACAAAATTGACTTTATGAATCGTTTTTTCGAGCGGAGCAAAATCCTGTTGGATTGATTGATCGACCAAGATGTTACGATCAGCCAAATACAATATTTTTTTCTTCATTCCGCTCTTTAGAAGGCGATATACAATTTGGAATGCAGTATAGGTTTTGCCTGTACCTGTGGCCATCACCAGCAAGATGCGATCTTGACCTCTGGCAATCGCATCAAGAGTCCTATTGACAGCGTTACGCTGATAATAGCGAGGGGGATATGTATTCTGCCCTGAATAGAACGGCTGCCGAATGACGGATTCCTCTTGCTGTGTGAGCCCTTCTCCATGGTTGGCTCCAGCCTTGAATCTCGCATAGAGAGCATCAGGAGCTGGAAAATCCTCCATAGAAATGCTGCGCTCTTCTCCGGTGAGGAAATCATGCTCCATAAAACCATCACCATTAGAACTGTAGGCAAATGGAATGTCCATCATTATGGCGTATTGCATTGCCTGCTGCAGCCCATCTCCGACAGCATGCTTGTTATCTTTCGCCTCAACGATTGCAATCGGAGTGCTTTCGTTCAAATAAAGAATATAGTCTGCTTTCTTGGCTTCCTTGCGGGAGACCATATTTCCTCTCAAGTTGATTTGTCCATCTGTAATTCTTGTCTCCATTGTAATAAGACTAAGCGCCCACTTTTTTGTTATGGCAGGCGTAATAAACTGAAGCTTGATATCCTCTTCAGTCATCTGCCTTTTCGATAAGACTGCTGCCATGCGATTATCCTCCAAACTTCCGATAGTTGCTGATTATCAGAACTTGATGCATATAAGAATTATTCTACGATTCTGCAAATTTCGGCAACCTCATCCAAGGTTTCGGTTCTTGGGGTTAATCTCATCCACCAAATATTTCTTGGTGATCTGCGCATAAAGAGTATCGTCCTCAGGAATAACCTTTCCATCTTTGATCAGGTTGGCCATAGCCAAAAGGAACAGGGAAACGGTCGTAATGCGTTGCTGACCATCAATGACGAGGTAGTCAGAACTACTGCCCATAGGATCGCTAACAGAGACAATTCCTCCAAAGAAATGCCAACGTTTTCTATCACGAATGGTACGAACAAGATCCTGATACAGTTTCCTGCAGTGTTCCTCGCGCCAATCATAGTTTCGCTGATAGACAGGAATGATCAGCTTGTCCGCGTTTTTCAAATAATGAGTAAGAAGTTTTCCTTGGCCGTTCATGATTTACCCTCCAGCCCATCAGTGGCGTTCTTCTTTCCGGGTTTCTTATATTTCTCGGAGTAACCGATATACTTTCCGCTCTTTATTCTGGCATCCACTGGCTTTTCTGCGTCTTTCGGAAGGAGCCAACAATAACCAGCACGCTCTGCGCCCGGTATCCGCCCTTGAGAGCAAAGCGTTTGAATACGCCTGTTAGATAGGTTCCATTTAGTTGCTGCTTCGCTTATGGTCATATAATCCATCTCGACACCTCACACATAACAAAGAGGTCCTGTCGTGGCAGAACCTCTAAATGGCTGCCAAAGTACGCAGCTGTAAAACTATCAAGTATCAAGTTAATAATACACCATCATGCGAATAATATCAAGCCAGCTATGTGGATTAGCTACGACCATTTCGTGAATAATCGGCACAGACTCCCCGGTTTGCACCTCCCTTGCCACCGTAATAGGACATCTGCGCATCCTGCTTAATTCGGCCGCAAACCGTACACATGATCCATCGCCGATTGTAGCGATCCACTGTCCATTCATCAGAGGTCGGGTCATAGCTCTGGCAGATCCGGATATATTCCGCATCCAGATCCTCTTGCGTAGGACCGGATGGGACCACATGCCTAGCAGCATACGGTGTTGGACGAGTATAGACTGATCTTCGTTCGAAATATCTTTCTCGCTCTTCGCGCAGCAGGATTTCTTCTTCATTCGTTCTCCTGATCTTATCGATGTCGGATAGCCGATCTTGCAAATCTCTCTTGAAGTCTTCTTTCTTCTGGATGCCGGCCTTGGCGACACAGAGGCAGGCTGGAGGCTCAGCCACATTGAATCTGCAGTATGCGCAATCGACCCACCTTGCCGAGTATTTCCCTTTGTAACGGCCAATGGAGATGGGGCAATGGTATCCGCTCCCATGTCCTTCAGGCTCAATGGCTACCGCATAGTATTTCTCTTTCCAGTGCTGTTCAAGACGACTGAATACCCACTCCGCTTTCTCATAATTCTTCAGAATGGTCATAATGCGATCAGGTGTAAATTCCTGATCCTCGTCCAACTTCGGCATAGCATACTTGAGCAGTGAGTAACCGTCATTCTTCGCCTCGGTAGCCAACGAAGCGAGATCCTCACTGTCATAATAATGGTTGAAGTCAAGGAGGATGCGTAAGCAACTACCCTGTGCTTTGATCGTCAGGAGGGGCGGATAGGCAAGCGGCTCGCATTTGAACTCCACAGAGTCAACACGGACAGTTTTGACATTTTGGAGCAGCTCATCTTTGGACCATGCAGGGAAGCGCAGCATCACGGGAGGAAGGGTCAAACAATCCGTCTTTTCCAATTCGGCTGCCAAAGCCTTATAGATAGCAACCTCACTGGCATACATGCACTCATAGTTGGAGACATGCGCAAAGTGATGTCGCCGAATCGAGCCCTTTCTCGCTTCGAAGGGCTGTCCGCAGGCAGCACAAACACAGTTGCACTTCTGGCCACTCGGAACTTTGGAAATGTGCATGATCTCCCCTGATTTGCTATGTACGCCAAAGTAAATATGGCTTGCAGATCGCTTTTTTATATCATGAGCCATTGCAGGATCCTCCCGTAAACCCGATGGAAAGTATCTCCGTCATATGATCATTATGCAGAATCAAAGCTTTCTGTCTGACTAGACAATCATGCCTCAAAAAGAGATCTGTACTGCTCAAGCGTCGCTAATACCTCAGTGCAAATCGTTATGTTATATCCGTCATCTCTGAACACCTTGCCGTGGCTCTTGCCTGCATCCGTTTTCATCGATGTAAAGTTCCCTCTAAAGTCCCTTACATACACATCTGCGTGCCCCTCGGGATCCTGACAGCGAGCTTCCAACTCTGGCCTACACACAAAGCCACGTTCCTTCTGCAGTTGCAAAAAAGCGCGAATAATTCTATGGTTATTCTGATTTGGCGCAGCTGCCCAATCAGGAATCTTACGAATTGCCTTCCACTCCTGTTTATCTGCTGGTGGCATTGAAGTAGGCTTCAATTTGCATTGTGAGGTCGTAACCGCAGAGACTTCCTTATGCGTTGGTTCAACTTTTGTGGCCAGATTATAAAGCTGAAGTCCCCTCATGAATAATTCTGAAGTGTCTGCCACAGCTGATGCCTTTTCTACCACTGGATACATGACCTCGGAGCTAAAACTATCATTGCAATGCAGGATTGCCTTTATGTTCAGCCCGTTGTCATGAAGTAGTTTAGAAATCTCATCAAAGAGAGGAACTAAAGCCGTTTCGATGGCAGGAGTTATTTTGGGAGATACGAAAAGCACTTCCCCAGTAGACATGCAGAAATAGCCATACAGGCAGAGCGCTGTTCGGATACACTTTTGGGCGATCTTTGTTATCGTCTCATCCTTTCCCCCATAATTCAGGCCGCCCTCATGATAAGCTACATCAACCGCGTAGATATACGGTGCTTCCGTGGAATACGCAATACCAATTCCATCAATTTCTGCCTGCTTGAGGAACTGTTCCAGACTGCACCCTTTTGAAATATCCAAACTATGTTTTTCGAGGAAATAGTTCCTACATATGACGAAAAGATCCTCAATTTCTTGACGATTTTCAAGTTCCCAGAAGGGAGAGACTTTCCAATTAGTTTGCACCAACTGACACAGCTTCTCATGTCTTAGCCAGGAGTAAATTAGGGATTCGCCCATTTCAATCTTCATGTTCCGTCCCTCCATTGTGATGTGCTCGATTCCACGGAGAAAGGTTAATATATAGTTTTTTCAACTCGTCCATATTCCAATTCTCCTTGTGAATCGTTTCAAATAGCTCCTCTTGCCGAGGCTGACCAAGCGTAAGCCGATAAACTGAGAGCACATCCATCAGATGGTCATATCTGCAACGATCCTGACTATATGGGTACATGGGAACGATGCGCTCTATCTTATATTTAAAGGGAAAATCATCAGGCAAGCACCAGTAGGGGATCAAATCTGAATGGTTCTGCTTCAAGGCCACTGTCGCACGATCCATGGTCTCCTTCCAAACGCTCTTTTCAAATGGGAAAGCTCCGAATTCGCTGTCTGCCAGGTTCTGACGGATCGCATGGCAGAGATAACGGTTGATCCGGCCTTCCCGTTGCTCCAGATCAATTGGGTTTGATGGCAGATTCCAGTGCATGATTTTTCTGCAGTAGTTATGGAAGTCCAGTCCTTCTTGCCCGATAGATGTTGTTGCCAGCACAAATGGACGGAAGGGGGAGTTGAAGGCGCTTCGGATGTTCTCAGTTCTCTGCATGGTCTTCTCATTGACCTGAGCGTTAAAGTAGCCCACTGCAAAGTGTGTGCGCAGCCTGGATTTCTCCCGATGGCCAAGGAAGGATTCCCGCGTTTCAATCTGGATGCTCGCAGTATCAACAAAGCCTGACTTCATCTGCCGCAGCAACTCCAAGTCACTCCCGCCCCCCAAAGTAAAGGCATATTCGTCAAGAACGGCCTGTAGGTTTCCCTCAACACAGTAGCTGGCCACATTCCAGTAATAGGCCTCATCAGAATCCTTATTGCCATATAGCACATCGATGATTGCCATCGACTCCTGCTTATTAAAGAGGGCAATGAATTTGTCCGCGAGGTCCATCGCCATCGTACCTGCCATAGATGCCCCTTTGAACAATCGATATGTGCAGATCGCCGGCGAGCCAATGGCCAATTCTGTCAGCAGCTTCTCCGTACCAGCTGCAATACCTTTCAGTTCATAGCTCGGCTCTTCGCCATCTAAGGTCTGCATGAGTGCCACTACTTGTGCAGCGCTCTGTCGAACAGCATGAAGTTGGTGCGTCTGCCGGAATTCCTGTAGAAGCTCCTGGACACGGCCACAAACGATCCGGCGTACTTCATCGACCGACCTATCAGCCAATTCCAGCGGCTCATAGAGCTTTGCCAGGGTTCTACATGGGTAAGTAAGAACCTCCTCCATCTCATCGCGGAGTCGCACAACCACTTTGCGCCGTTTTCGCTCCCCTTCAGAACTGTCCTGGGCAAAATATCGCATTTGTTTGGCATCTTCTCGGTTTCCGAGCCTGCCTACGGTAAGCCGCTCCGCCTCATATGAGGTAAGTCCTGCAATCATGCGGGGAACCATCTCCCAGCTGGAGAAGACCAGTGTCTTCGAATATCCTTTATTTTTATCGAAAACACTTTTCGTCGAATAATATGGACGAGATGCAGGAATCCATAAGAGCAATTCAGCGCCATTCCGTTCTCTGCTAAATGCCTCATTAAAGAGTGTCTGCAGGCGGCCATTGTTGCAAGGGATCTTTTCGTAGCGATTGATTCGGGTTCTACGCAGCAGCATGCTTGTGGATTGCTCTACAAGTCGATAGTCTCCCTGTTTCTCCAACGCATCGACAATCTTATCCTTGACCCGGTAATTCATAAATGACAACAGATATGGTGCCGACTTCACATACTCGATAGGAAACTTTCCGAGTGACAAAGAATCCATCAGCATCTGCAATTCGGTATATGACCGAATATCCTCGGTGGTTATCTCGGTCATCTCCGTAGCTTTGCTGCGGTCGAAAATAGCATCGCTCAATCGCTCTGTCCGGCAGACGCAGCGATACATTTCATCCTCTGCCCGCGTCTTTTCTGCGACCAGCACGGTGTAATGTTCTGTCTTAATTTCAGCCAAATGGCGAGAATAGTCACTCCATACCTGATGGAATTGATGTTTCTTTTGGTCATCATTCATCAGGAAATCCATGACCTGCATGAATTCCTGATAATGCCCTTCGCCTGTTTCTGAGAGCTCTTCAAGTGTGGAATAGGGCTTGTAGGGCGTCGCAGACAGCAAGAGCACCTTCACATCATTATCTTCGATCAGGAACTTCCTTGCCAGCATGCCACTTTCCGAATTGTCTCCAGCAATCAAATCCTTGAATCTCTGGAACTCATCCATGATGACCAGGTCGGGTTTAAGTCGATCCAGACTAATACTCGCAAACATCCGGCGTAGCCCATTAACGGCTTCTCGCCGACGCCGGTGAGGCAGTTCCATCACCTCCGGCTGCTTGCAGATATCCAAAATTTCATCCAGAAAGGCAGGCTCAAGTTTGAAATATCTGCTGATTGCATCCATCATATCAGAGAGGTAGTTTCCGGTCTCTGCATCGCATTCATCAATGCGTTTGTTATACTCGTCAATATTCCAATCCCACCACTGCAGCGTATGTTCATATTGCAGCAGTTGTTTCAATGGGTCCTGATACGACTCGAATACGGGATAACGATGCAAAACAGCATAGATCAATGCACGCTCATGCTTTGACCCTTGGCCACCCGTCATGGAAAAGGAGGTCGCCGGGGTCATTGGTATCAACTGCATGTAACTGTGATCTCTCCCTGCGCTCTCATAGATGCGAAGGTGCTGCATCGACAAACGACTCTCCTGAAAATCAAGGCAGTCCTCTTCCGGTATGCCCAGCTTCCTGCAGTTCTGATTTGCGATGTTGATATTGGAGCAAATATAGACGACCTTGAAATGGTCATCCCAAGCAGCATGCAAATCCGCTACCTTCTGGATGACCGCGCTGGCGATGATCGTTTTTCCAAGGCCAACCTCATCTGCCAGCAGAACGCGATACTGTTTCTGCTGGTAAAGCTCCAGAATACGATTTGCAGTAGCCTCCTGGAAATCCAACGGTTTCAATGCCGACATGATCGATCACCTCCTCTTCACAGCTTCCCGGAACGTTCTGATCAACATGCGGAAGGAGTCATCAACCAACTCAGGTGATACCCGTTCCATGATTTTTTCTACTTCATCAAGCCGTTTCGGATAAAACGCTGCGGTGCGTAGCAGACGTTCGTAAAGAGCAGAAGGGATCACTGTCTCCGTGGTATCCGCGCCAATGGCCAATCGTTTCATCAGCTCCTGCTGCTCGATACCAGCCTCCGTGTAATTGTCTGCGAGCAGGAATGCCACATAAGCCAAGAATCCGCTCTTGCTCCCTATCACTGCGTTAAAGATGGCAGAATCCCGATCTTCCGGAATTCCCTCAGTTGGAATCTTAGCAATACAGTATTGATTTCCACGTCGAATGACATATAGCTCACACAATTCCCGAAGCAGCATATTGTGAAACTCAACTTTGTCCTGCAAAGGCACAAAACTTGCACTACGGTATATCGGTGCAATTTCTGCCGGTTTCTGAAGACGGCCGCAGGAGATCGTGAGTTCGTATTGTTCTCCTTCTGCCTGAACTGAAGCTCCTTCTATGGAATCCAACACATCGCGCAGGCCATCCATCGTTTCCTCACTCTCGGGAATCACCGAGATAGTCGGTAAATCCTCCAGCTGTTCGAACATCGGGTTTCCTGTCACCAGGTCATCAAGCACTGCGCTGTAAGAAGCATAATAGGGCTTGTACTTCAACTCAAGCATAAACTCGACATTGTGGTAAAATGCGTTAGCTGAAGCGTTGAGAGATCCAAGGTAGAGATAGTGCTTGCTCCCAACCGACTTGAAATAGATTTTTGCGTGCAGGTCCCGTTTTGCTACGGATTGCTGATCTGCATCGCCCAGCAACTCATCATCCAGGAGCATCTCTGAAGGCACATAAACATGCTGGAAGGAATCCCATGCTTTCTGCGTTACTGAATTGAGCCGGGTTACGAGAGTTGTTTCATAAGGCCCGTTTCCCAAGCGCTCTACGATACTATCACTCAGGAATGGTGACACCACGATAAGGCTCTGCGCATCATCCAGCATCTGCGAAGCCTGGCTTTTATAACGAGGAATGCCAAAGGGGAGAAATCTACAGGACTCAAAAGGATCCTCACATTGGAACTTTTTAACCCTCAGGACATCACGCGCTAAGCTGGAGATTGCGTTCTGCTTTCCAGCCACTGCATACTTCTTAACGAAGTAAAGCATGTCGGCCAAAGGACGATTCTCTTCCTTTGTTTCCCGCCCAATCGCACCTGTTACTTCAACGGCAATATCCATGCTCCGATCAAAAGTCAGATTTCGGCTAAGTACAATCACCTTGATTACCGCTGCTTCCGTCTCGCTGTGATATTTAATCACCCAGAGCTTTGGATGGAAATTTGCGTTGCGTTCCAGGCTCACAGGAAAGATGCTGTTTTCCAGCAAGGCATAGACAGGGCGGATGTTTTGCGGCATCTTAATCCCATCTGCATTGCAGAAAATTGCAAGTTTATCGCTGCACTTCCGAATCGCTTCCAACAGGAAGAATGGATTCTGTGTGGCTGAGCTGTCATAATCCTCAAACATCCCCAGCGACACTGGTACTCCCAGAAGAGCCTCCATGTCCAATGAGTAAGTCATTCCCACAGCGAATTCCAGATCATATCCCGGAGGCGGGCAGAGCATTTGGCTGTAGTCCAGTCGGTTTTCTTCGGGGTTAAATTGTCGCCTTGCCATGCTCACGCCTCCAATCCCGTCAGGATGTCGTTGATAATTGTGGATGCCGTGCCAAAACGGTAGTCCAGCTTGTAGTAATGGATTGGTCTCTCAAAGCGGTAGCTTTTAGGGTTGTTGAGCTTAGCACGATTCTGCTTTACCAACCGTTCGCGCCGGATCAATAAGTCTCTTGCTGCATCGATGTCACCTTCTTGCAGAGCAGTATCAAAGGCCCTGAGAAATTGGCTGGTCATTGGGGGGCACTTTGAAATCGCGAGCACATCTTCCAGGTGAATTGGGTGATAGTGATCACAATAGCCTTCGAACTCAGCTCGAATAGCTTCTACTTCATCGTCATGGATACCACATCCATCTGCGTAAATGATGTTGTAAAGAAGATGCGCGCCATAAATGAACTCCGCAAATTCCTGCGCCAAATGAACGGCATCGCTAATGTCACTTGGTACCGTCGCATAGGGGATTTCCCAGAAGGAAGGAAAGCGAATTTTTTCACGCAGCATATACGCCGTGAGGGAATTGCAAGTCGCTGGACTATCAAGGAAATGATCGTAAAGGTACTGTGCCTCTTTTTTGGTAAGTTCAATAGTCGCGTCCTTTTGAACATCGTAGTCTGGCACGATAGGAGAGAACAGAACAGTTTTTCCGGCTAATGCGTCCGTATCGTCAGCCGCCTCATCTGCACTTTCTGTTTTCAGAGTAACTTCTCTTTTTATCCTTTCATTCCGAAGGACTATTTCACACGCTTCATCCAGAGAAATGTTTGGATATCGAAGGATACCGACTGTCCGCAATCCATTCCAATAGATGGAACTTGGCTTCATCTTCACCATCTTTTCCATGTTGCGGCTTCCGACGAT
>OIEL01000228.1_pt1 | contig 39734 bp, 38 predicted proteins | sample 1581731 | NCBI WGS metagenome assembly OIEL01 (sample SAMN01760977, study PRJEB22395) | human gut metagenome | reverse complement strand
GCCTCCGATCGGAATCGAACCAATGACACGGGGATTTTCAGTCCCCTGCTCTACCAACTGAGCTACAGAGGCAAATGTGGCGACCCGGAACGGGCTCGAACCGTCGACCTCTAGCGTGACAGGCTAGCGTTCTAACCAGCTGAACTACCGGGCCACATTTGGTGGGGACAATAGGACTCGAACCTATGACCCCCTGCTTGTAAGGCAGGTGCTTCGTTTTGTGGGATTGCTGTTGTCGTTTTATAAATTTGAATAAAAGCAAGCAAGATACAAATAATATTGACAATTTACTTGACAATGTATACCAAACAGTATATACCTTTCATTGAAAGGTAGTGATTATATGGCAACTGCACCTACTCAAATTCGTATTGATTCTGATGTAAAAAAACAAGCAAATGATTTATTTAGCCATCTGGGGCTTGATATGTCAAGTGCAGTAAACATTTTTCTCCATCAATGCATTCTTCGTGGCGGTCTTCCGTTTAGTGTTGAAATGCCACAATTCAATCAAAAAACACTGGATGCCATGGAAGAAGCTAAACACATTTCTCAAAACCCCAACATTGAAGGGTACGAGACCATGGATGAATTGAGAAAGGCATTGGAAGATTAAGTGTATACAGTTAAATTTACCAATGCTTATAAAAAGAGTTATAAGCTTATGAAAAAGCGTGGTTTAGACTTGTCGCTCCTTGATGAAGTTGTCGATACACTACGTCAAGGTAAGCAACTCGACTCAAAATATCGGGATCATGGATGTGGATACAGGTTCCCATTCCGATATTTTGAAAATTTAATCTCTCATCATTAAAGCAGAACTCCACATGAGCTCTGCTTTTTCCATTTAGCCAAAAACCGGAAGTACTTCCGGTTTTTTATATTTTACCCGTATAGCAATGCGGAGACTTTATTACAGGAGGACATTTACATGTCAATTAAAATTGCTATCACAAACGAAAAAGGCGGCTGCGGAAAAACCACAAGTGCCGTCAACATTTCGGCCATCCTCGCCGAACGCGGCTACCGTGTGTTGCTTGCGGACGTTGATCCGCAGAGCTACGCAACCATGTACTACGGTCTGTATAATGCCGATGATCCGTCCTTATATGACGCCATCACCGGTGTTTGGCCGGTGAATGACGCCATAGTAAAAACCGTTTTTGGTGTGGATGTATTGAAATCGAACACTAAATCCATGAGGCTCGAAGAAATGCTCACAGAATATAAACTTCGCGGCAGAGCATACAACGATTTACTCTCTAAGCTCCTTACACCGATTGAGAGCGACTACGATTACATTATTATAGATTGTCCGCCGCAAGGCTATAAGCTTCTCGAAAACGTACAGCGCTATGCAGATTACATCTTGATCCCGATGATCCCGGACGAATTTGCACTGCACAGCTTGCGCATCAAAGCCGAAAGTCTCATTGAAATTCGCAGAACGATCAATCCGCACCTCCGGTTACTTGGCGGCTTAATTATCATGGATGAAAAAAACGGAACAAAAGCCATTTACCGTGACGCCCTGCAATCGCAGGACGTCATTCCTTTTTTCAGCGCAACCGTGCGTAAGAACATCACTTTGAGCCGCGCCATCAACGCGCACGAGCCTATCAATACATATGCAAAGCACTGCAACGGTAATATCGATTACCAAGCGGTCGTAAACGAAATCATCGGGAGGGTCGAGAAATGAAAAAGCTAAATCTTGGAAACATCAATGCCGGTTTGAGCACCATTAAGGAACTGGCCAACGAAAATGCCGGTATTGCACGTGATGAGCTGATCGACGTCTCCTTGATCGACTTTGCAAACAAAAACACATACGCCGCAAACGACACGGATGACAGCATCCGCGACTTAGCAGATCAAATTGAAACCGTCGGTTTGCTGAATCCTCTCGGCGTGATCCAGTCCGGCAATCGTTACAAGCTGTTTTCCGGTGAACGCAGATACCGCGCCATCACACAGTACCTACACTGGGACAAAATCCCGTGCAGAATTTTTGAAGGCGTTTCGGCCGGACGTGCACAACTCATGCTGCACATCGCAAACGGCGGACGCGATTACACGGCCGAGCAAAAGCTAACACTTTATGAAGAATACCGAGAGTTGCTGAATGAGCTAAAGGCATCCGGTGAATTTAAAGGTGGCATACAAAAGGGTGTCGCCGAACTGATGCATGTCTCTGACCGGCAAGTCCGCACCTACCGCACAATGTCGGAACAGCTTACCGAGCCCGAAAAGGTTGATCTTGCTGCCGGAACGCTCAAATTCGGCGAAGCACAGAATATCGCAGTCGAGCGAGCCGCCAAAGCAACGCAGCCGACAGTAGCAAACGCCACAAAAAGCGGAAGTACTTCCGCTTTTTCGAGCAAGACCGAAAGCACAAAGAGCTCTCTAAGCCCGGAAATGCGCGAAGACCTGCTCCGCAAAGTCATCATGAGTGGGTATATTTGGAACTGCGAAGATCTGTTAGATTATTATGTTGAGATGATGCCTACACCGCAGGAAGCCGTGAAAGATATATTAAAACCCAAATACGGCTATCATGGCGGCACTTTAATTATGAAGCATTTTAATGGCAGTTATGAATGCACATCATCAAAGCTTATTTTACAAAACGGTGCAATGCAGACGATTGCAGCCTACACCTATAACGAGGCAGACACCATGATCCGCAAGCTGTACCGAGACGGAGAGCTTTGCCCGGAAAGGCAGGATGCAAAATGAGAGTTACAAAAGTCGACGTTACTATTCCGAGTAGTGGTTATTACCTTGGCTACGTCAGTTTGGTTCTGGATAATGCGTACACCTTAAACGGTGTGCGCATCACCAGACGAGCAGACGGCGGGTTACAAGTCCTATATCCGCATTTGGCCGAACGCGAAGGCAAGCGCCGCCAAATCTTTGCTTTTAAGCCAATGAACCCCATAGCACACAAACACATCGAACAAGCTGTGCTATCCGCATATAAAGAAGAACTGAGAAAAACCGGAAGTACTTCCGGTTTTTGAACTTTTGAAGAATTGTATATACTCTCTTGATAGATTTTCATAAAATACAGAAAAGTACTTAAAAACATATATGATGAGGTCTCTAAATGAACACTAAGCGTTACACCCTATCTGATGCGCACAGCACGCAGTTTTATCAACTCCCGAAATGGCTTGTGGCGCTTCGCGTAGAGGCAGAAATCAGCAACGAAGCAATCCTACTGTATACTTACTTGCGAGATCGCGTACAGCTGAGCATTACAAATAAGTGGATCGACGATAACGGTGAAGCTTACCTCTACTTTAAGCGTGAACAAATGGAAAAGCTGCTCGGGTGCAAAAAGGATAAAGTGCAAAAAATAATTAAGGAGCTCAAATCCGTAAACCTGCTCGATGAAGTCCGGCAAGGGTTAAATCAGCCAAATCGCCTCTACCTGCGCTACCCCGATAATTCTGAACTCATAGAAATGAGTATCGATTTTGAAGATGAATACGAAGAAAACGGCGAGCAAGAGCCTGAAAGTCCTGAAAAACCCAGTGATTATGCGGAGCGCGGAAAAACCGCACTCCGGACTGCGGAAAATCCGAAGTCAAGAGTGCGGAAATATCGCAGTCAAGAGTACTGAAAAACCGCAGTCTTGACTTCTGTAAAACCGCACCTAATAAGACTGAGTATAATAAGACTGAGTATAATAAGACAGACAGTCAGAGCGACGGCAATTTTGATTTTTTGATGAATGCAGATGTTCCGGAGGATTTCGCGAAAGCATGTATCTCTTTGATCTGCGAAATCACTACTACTCCCTTATCGACTGTCCGCATCGGTAAGCAAGTGCTTCCGAGCACGCAAGTATGCCAAGCGTTGCACAGCTTAACGCCGGAGCATTTGCAGGCCGTCTACCGCATAACCAAATATTCTAACAATGTGCGGAAGCCTAAAGGGTATCTGCTTGCATTGCTGTACAACGCCGCCCAAGCTGCGCCGGAGAGTAATCTCTACGCGCAGTTTTTTGCTATGCCGCCGGAAGAACACAAGCCCTCGTTTGACATCAAACTCTACGAGAAATACGATATTTTCGATTACTTAAACGAAGAAAGGAGCCCGGAACATGGAACATGAACTCGACGCTTATCGCAAGCAATGCGCTGACATTTGTGCGGCAGTGCCCAAGAATCCGACAAATCTCAAGCTCGTCTTTGACCTTGAGACGACGGGCTTAAACCCCGCTGAAGATGAAATACTTGAAGCCGCAATTGTTACGACGGATGGGAACATTTTGTTTGAGTCCCGGTTTAAACCGGCATGCGTAACCGAATGGCCGAAAGCACAAAATATCAACGGTATCTCACCGGAAATGGTAGCAGATGCACCGGGGATCATCGACAAAATCGGCGAAATGGCGGCGCTGCTGCAAAACGCCGAAACAATTATCGGTTACAACGGCAAGCACTTCGATATTCCGTTTCTCGAGTGCTATGGTATTCGATTCCGACCGGATGCCATGGTTTCCGACCCCATGCTTGATGGCGCTGTCGTGTACGGAGAGCTGCGCACGAACAATGGCGCACCATCAACCTATAAGTGGAAGAATTTAAAAACCATGGCCGATTTTTGCGGCTATACAGGCTCAAACTGGCACAATGCAGCTGCCGACTGCATTGCTACCGCCTATGTGTGGCAACGGTTACAAGAGCCGGATATGCGAGAACGATACGAGCAAAACATGCAGGCTCTCAAAGAATTCAACGACTGGGAGCTTGGGGCTATTTCCGAATCGCCTATACCGGATTTCGATATATCTCAAGCTATTTCGTTGTAGAAAGCCTGATTAAACGCAATTCTTCGAAATATATCTTTAAGCCCTCTTATTAAATCTATAAAGGCGCTGTTGACTTTATTGCATGAAATGGATATAATATAGATAGAATATTACTATCGTCATAATTCAAGGAGGTATCATTATGAATATTCGTCCATCCGCAGCAATTCGCCAGAACTACAATGAAATTGCCGATATGTGCAGAAAGACCGCAGAGCCGGTTTTTCTAACCAAGAACGGCGAGGGGGATTTGGTGGTTATGGACATCGGGACTTACAACCGCAGGGAAAAAATGCTGAAGCTCCGTGAGGAATTGCTTGCCGTAGAGGAGGACAGGATGCGTGGAAGCAAAGGTTACTCTGTTGAAGAAGTCACTGCGATGATGCGTAGTGCAATCAAGGAGGCGGCAGGTCATGGAGCAGCAGAATAAATACCGTGTGATTGTATCGGAACGGGCAACGCAGATGCTCATTTCCCACGCCGCATTTCTGGCACAGGTCAGCCCAGAAGCGGCAGAACGGCTCACAGCCGAGTTTGAAAAGACCGCAAATTCCTTAGAGCTGATGCCGCAGAGATGTCCGTGGCTCACAGGGGAATATATTCCCAGAAATGCCTACCGTTTTATCCTGTTTGAAAAACGCTATATGATAATCTTCCAGATAGTAGACGATATAGTTTACGCCGATTATGTGGTGGATTGCAGGCAGGATTACAGTTGGCTTATCCGGTAACAAGAGAACAAACCGAGCAAAATTGTCACTTCCATGGACTTACACTCGGTTGAGTACATTGGCTTAGGAGAAGTGAAACGATGAGTATAATAACACTATATCACGGTACACCTAATGAATTTGTTACACCGCAATATGGTTACGGTGAAGATAAGCACGACTATGGAAAAGGCTTTTACCTTACTGAAAACATAGAACTCGCCAAAGAATGGGCAGTTTGTAGACCAACCGAAACGAATGGCTGGGTTCATAAATACGAATTAGACATTTCTGATTTGAAAATACTGGATTTTCAAAAATATGATGTTCTCTCTTGGCTTGCTGAGTTGATGAAGCACAGAGACGCAGCGGATACAAAGCGCTATAAAGTTCTTTCTAAAAAATTCATAGAGAAGTTCGGAATCGATACAAGCACATACGATGTTATAAAGGGTTGGAGAGCTAACGCTTCATACTTTTATATTGCCAAAGAATTTGTGCGCGACAATGTAGATACGGACATACTCGAAGAATTGCTATCATTAGGTGGGCTCGGCATCCAATATTGTATCAAATCCGAACTTGCTTATTCCAAACTCACGGAGAATAAAAAAGGCTTGATCCGAGTCGAGTACAGCGTGTTTAACGATAAATACAATCAACGCGATGTACGTGCCCGAGAAAACATGCACGATCTCATCGAGTCAGATGCAAATAAAGTAACAAATGTATTCAGCACATTATTTTAGAGGTGATATGATGCGAGCTTATCCAGAGGTATACTTACATGATATTGTTGAAAGCCAAGGAAAACTGTTCGATTTTGTATCGCAGAATTATCCTGAGAAAGATACATCGGATTTCATCAATACTTATATGACAAGTAAAACAAGAGAAAGTATCGATCAAGGTAAAGCCTATGTTAGCACCATGAATGCTGCCGAATTGTGGGATTACTTTCAGCAAACAGAACACTATCATCTCAAAAACGGCAAAGCACTCAAAGGGTTTATTCCTGACTGGATAGGTGAATTTTACGCCTATTATCAATGGTTCTACAACGTCTCAAGCAAGGAGATTATTAAAAAAGTGCCATTGGATTTTTTAACAAAAGCCTACATGGGATTACACGATTTAGAACTTGATTTGGCCGTAAAAAAGGTTGGTGGAGCGCCATGAAAATCCTTTGCTTTCATAACCCTGACGAAGAAAACGGATATTTGAGCAATTGGTATTTATCCGAATTCAACGTATCCAATATCACCTTTTCCTCAATGGAGCAATTTATGATGTATCAAAAAGCCATGTGCTTTTGTGACCAAACTATTGCAAAAAAGATTTTAACCACTCATGATGTTGCTCAAATAAAAAAATTCGGGAGGCAAGTTTCTAACTATAACGAAAACCGTTGGAATGGCATCCGACAAATCGTTGTATATGAGGGACTGCTTGCAAAGTTTTCTCAAAACCTCAACTTAAAAGATCTTCTGAAAGCTACCGGCGACAATCTTCTCGCAGAATGTGCCGTCAAAGATAAGATTTGGGGCGTGGGCCTATCAATGAGTGATCCAGATCGACTGGACATAACTAAGTGGAGAGGTCAAAACTTATTAGGCTACTCCTTAATGATGGTACGCGAAAAGATATGAAAATAAAACAAAACAGCAAAAAGGTTTGTTACCTGTACACACAGGCAGCAAACCTTTTTTCATACAGTTTTTTATGAAAGGAATGATTTATTTATGAGCTATAAGCCTTTAGAAAATGTCACCATCGTTTTTAGCACAGCGAATATTACCGTTTGTGCCGATGAGTGGGGCGATTTATATTACACGACCGAAATTCCGGATGAATTTGTAAATCAGGGTGAGCCGTATCCCCGCTCCAAATGCAAGCCGATTATTGATCTGCCACCCGAACAATTTGATCGTGTGTTGGCAATTTACAAGGAATTGCCGGATGACCTACTTGAGCACTTGATACGCGGAGAGGAGCAAGAAGATGCCTAAAAAAAGAACATTCTACTCCGAAGAAGAACGTAAAGCACATCACGAAAAGAAGCAAAGAGAAGCAGATTTGCAGATTCAGGAGCTCACAAAGCACTGGGAAAACGATCCCAAGGACATCGCAGAATACCTCGCATTCAGCACTCAGTTTTACAAATATTCTTCACGAAACACAATGCTGATCTACCGGCAGCGTCCTGATTCCGTATTTATTGCCTCATACACACATTGGAAAGAACTTGGGTATTATGTGCAGGAAGGTGAGCATGGTGCTAATATTTATCGGCCGGAAACCACGCGCTATTTCAAGCCAAACGTGCCAAATCCAACATGGGTTCTTTTATCTAAAGCCTCGCCGGAACAACGCCATGAAGTTGAAATCGGCATGCTCGAAAGCCGTGATTTTACCTATTTCAAACCCTGCACGGTGTTCGATATTTCGCAGACAAATTGTCCGCCAGAAGACTACCCCAAGCTCTGCGGCGTAGGCTACAACAGTACGCAGCACAAAGATATTTACAACACTCTTTGCCTTTATTCTGAAGAAATCGGCGTGCCGGTATCCGAAGAAGATTTTGAAGGAATCGGCACACGCGGCGCTTATAACCCGCGCAACAAGCACATCCATATTAACCAATTACTCGGCGACACACAGAAGCTCGATACATTGTTGCACGAAATGTCACACCACCTTATGGGGCATAGTCCTAACATAGAAAAGCCTACCATGCAGCGTGAATTTGAAGCCGACGGTCTCTCTATTATGTTTGGAAAAACGTTCGGAATTGAGCCCAGTGACGCCCGAAAAAGCCACCTTGCAGCCTGCTACCAAGAGTTGCTTAAGGCACAGCCGGAAGTAAAAATCGATGCACTTTTGGCACCGGTTCGCGAAAAATTTCAGCAGCATATTGAGGCAATGGAACAGGAACTTTCTCTCGCAGGCGTAATACCGCAGCAAATCATTTCTTCCCAAAAAGCTGCTGAACTGAAGCGTGAACAGGCTATGAAAAAGGAGCCGACCGTAACCGTTATATGGACGGAAAGCAAGCGTCTGCACGACGGCCAGACCATGCGATTATCGCGTGCAAACGAACTCTTTAAAGCAATCGATAAGGCGCAGCAGAAGTACCCGAACTGCTACCACAAAGCAGCTTTTCGCATTGATTATATGCTGCACGGAGAACCGAGCAGCTATGAAGGTCGACAGAGTTTCGGCACCGGTGAAGGCAGTCTGATCGACCATATCAAGCGGCTAAATACGCTGTGCAACGAGAACCCTCAGTGGGAAAATTACTTGTTAGAAATAGGCGGCAGCGATGCACTTTTACAGGACAGACACGAAAAAGAATACATCTTAAACGAGTTCATTCCTTACTTAAATCTGCATGTTGCGCTTTCCGAAATCGAACAGAGCGTTTCAGAAAAGCTCGGTGAAACCGATGAACTCACGCTCGAAAGAAGTGAGCAATTCGCCGCCTTGCAGCAAAATGTGCGTACTGTCCGTGCTATGCTGAACCAAGGTAATTACGATTTTTCCGTGGCACAAATCAATGAACTCTCTCCAAAATTCGCAGAATGGATGCGTCAAATCTCGAAAAAATCCATTCAGCAAAGCTCTGAAAATACGCTTACAAAAGAAGAAATCATACACGATTTTGAGCAAATCGCAACACAAAATCGTGCAGAAATCAGGCAAGAACAGCATGAAGAATTTGAAATCACAATGCTATAAAACCGGAAGTACTTCCGGTTTTTCGGAGGAAAAATGGCAAACCCGGTTTTAATTGCGAAGCTCGCTTTGGTCGCAGCCGATCCCAAAACATGGCAAAAAATCATTATTGCCTGCATCTCTATTTTTATCATTTCCGCTGCACTGCTCGGCAGCTGCGGTGCAATGACTTTTACCGATTTGGGCTTCGACTGCTCGCAGCTTTTCTCTGCAAAACTGAACGAATACAGCGCTGTTTTTGACTCCGGTGCACGCATAAACGATAAGCTTCTCTATGCTGTGTACGCCAAAATCTTTGCGGATAACGACCGATTAAAGAATCAAACCGATGAGCTGATTGACTGCTTTGTTTCAGATGATAAGCTCTCCCCACTAACCGATTCCGATGAAATTTTTGATAAAATCGAGCGCACGTTTGATCTCAAAATCAACGCATACATGCGCTCGCAACTGCTACGGCTTGCAGAGCAAATGCCCACCGGTTATGCCGACCGTTCTACGCTGATCCGTAACTTAAAAAGCAGCGACGGCAAAACAAATATCGGTCTCACCAACTTCGCAATAAACGCTCTGGATGCCGGTTCCGGCTACATCTATGGCGCTTACGGCCAAGACGTAACCATGGCATTTCTTAAGCAGCAGCAGTCCAGATTTTTCACGGATTCCGATGCAAATCTGACCAACAGCGAGGTCAATTTCATCTACGAAACCTACGGCGGAAAGCCTGCTTTTGACTGCATCGGACTCATAAAAGCGTATGAATGGATTGATGAAGACACCGGCATTATCCGTTACCAATCCAATGGTTTTCGCGATGTCGGCGCAGACGGAATGTTCCGCAGCGCTGTCATTTTCGGTGAGATTTCCTCTATCCCCGATACACCCGGTTTGGCCGTTTGTATGAGCGGACACATCGGTATTTATATAGGAAACGGTGAAGTAATTGAGGCCAAAAGCAACCACGACGGCGTAGTAAAAACGCAGCTCAGTGAGGGCAGTTGGACGTACTGGATGCAGTTGCCTGGCATTACATATTTGACCGGCGGAACACACCCATACGGCACTAAAAAGGTAACACTGGAGAACGGCAGAATTAAAGAAATCTCCGCCGGAATTGTAGCGGGAAAGGGTGAATTTGAGTGGCCTCTCCCCGCTCCTTACGGTAAAGATTACATCACTTCCGGCTCCGGTTCCCGGTACAATCCGGTCACCGGAATGTACGAAAATTCGCACGGTGCAATCGATATTGGTGCACCGGCAATGACCCCGATTTATGCAGCGGCCGACGGCACAGTTGTGATGAGCACTTGGCATGATTCCTACGGCAATTTCGTAAAAATCGACCACGGAAACGGGTGGTCTACCCTATATGCTCACCAAACAAAACGTGTTGCAAAAGTCGGCGAATCTGTATCTGCCGGTGATCTCATCGGCTACGTCGGAAGTACCGGGGATTCGACCGGAAATCATCTCCATTTCGAAATCAGATACAACGATAATAGGCTCGATCCTTTGCAATTCTTTGAGTGATCCACAATTTTGTGGGTATTCTTTCCTTACTAATAATCGGCACGCAAGGCGTGCCGACGACGAAAATTTTTGAAGAAAAAGAGGTCAAAAACAATGAAAAAACTCACCATAAAGCTCAATTTAGATGAGCGAAAATACGATGCACTGCACACCTTTTCAACACAAAAAGGCATCGATATTGACGCAGAATTCGTAGCGTATTTCGAGAAAATGTACAAGAAAATCGTTCCAAAAGCCGTGCGGGAATACATTGAAGGCACAACACTTTCAACCGTTTCTGATCCGGTTTCCGAAGAAAAGGTTATCCACAATGACCCACAGCTTCAGCCGGAACCGGAGCCCGAAACCAAGTCAAATCCGATCTCAAACCCCGGTGGTTTCTGGTCGTAATATTTTTAAGCTATTCCGCATCTCGAAAACGCGCCAAAATCTCTCCAATCGATGTCTTTTTAGAATGCAGGATAAAGCATCACCACCAAACTGGTGGTGATGCACCCACAAACCCGCACAGTGTGCGGGTTTTTAAGAAAAACTTTATGACGGTAAAATCACACGTTTGACGGTAAGTTCGGTGTGTTTTCTCTCGCAACCGCAAATAAGCCGCATAACGCCTAATGATTTTATGACGGTAAAGTTACCTTCAAGTCTTTAGAGGTGAATAATGAATAAAACAGAAAAAATCAAAACAACCGTGTATCTGTCCGAAGATGCTGCCTCACAAGTTGATGCTATTCTTTCGCTCACCAAACGGCTGGATAAACGAGAAAAGAGCATTGCTATTGAAGAAGCTATCGGTTTTTACTATTCGTATCTCTCGGGGCAAATCAATATGGACTACCTTTGCGGCATCTACGGCAGACAAGTCGAAGCACTTGTGCAGAGGGCAACAGACCGCATATCTTCGCAGCTCTTTAAACAAGCTGTTGAAACAAACATGCTAACACGTATCGTCGCATTCGAATACGAACTATCGAAAGATGAGTACGATAAAATGCGCAGTAAAGCTGTTGCAGCCGTAAAACGTTCCACCGGCCGCATTTCTCTGTTCGATACAATGCAGGACAGTGATGAATAAAGCCTTGAAATGATTTCACGAACACTGTATAATAGGCTCATAGAAATAGAGCTTCATAAAAGTCAGGAGGTGTCGCCATGCACTACACATTGATGCACAAAGAAATACCCGTAGTCGATATTGAACTGGACGATGCGTCCGGCGCGATTACTCGTGTGGATGACGTGCATAATGCTGCGCACATTCCAATCGGCATTGCGTACAAGAACGACATTCTCGACCGCAAAGCACTTAATAAATGGTGGTATGGGCGTTCCATTCCGGCAAGCCGTCAAGGCATCCAACAAGCGCTCGCTATTCTGCGTATCGGCAGCACGCAAGAGCTTATCGATAAAAGCTACGGACTTAGCCTTTCGGATCAGTATTGGATCAAGGAGAAAGGTTCCTCGTTGGAATGGGCTGAGATCAATTTTTTCACAAATGATTTTTCCCGTGACATCGGTGACATTCTTTTTAGCGGTCACAGCTCCAGTGCGAAAATCGATTTGATGTCCCCGGACAACACCTCCGATGGTTGGCTACGCAAAAAGTGGACGATCATCGACGGCAAGCGCTGCCTCATTAAAGGCGGCAGTGGCGTGACCCAACAGGAGCCATACAATGAAGTTATTGCTTCTGAGCTGATGGAAAAGCTCAACATCCCTCATGTTCCCTATCGGATCATTATGCAGGGCGATTATCCTTACAGTGTTTGCGAAGACTTTATCGATGCGGACACAGAACTTATCTCTGCTGACTACATCATGAAGTCTCAAAAGAAAGCAAATCACCTCACGACATATCAGCATTACCTTAACTGCTGTGCCGCCTTCGGCATCTCTAATGCACAGCAAGCCGTAGATCAAATGATTGTCATCGATTATTTACTCGCCAATACTGACCGTCACTATAATAACTTCGGTGCAATTAGAAACGCCAACTCCTTAGAGTGGATCGGTTCTGCGCCGATCTACGACTCCGGTACATCTCTTTGGTGTAATACACCGACCAAACTCATCCGCCCGCTGGCCTCTGATTTGCCTTCAAAGCCGTTCAAAGAGACGCATGAGGAACAACTTAAACTCGTATCGTCTTTCGATTGGGTCAACTTTGAAGCGTTACAGCGCTTTGGAAACCGTGTGTGCGAAATCTTCGCAGAGTCCCCCTACCTCGACTCCGAACGCTGTGTTTGTCTTTCGAGCGCATTAGACCAACGTATCGAACGTCTTGAAGGTTTGGCGCTAACCATGAACCATGAACAGCACCACAGTCCAAAAATTGAAGAAGAATTTGAAATCAAATTAAAAAGCTATTATAATATTCTATATGAGGAGTGAACGACTATGAAGAAAAAGATCACAGCAATATTGATGGCGGCGGCGCTTACGGTATCGCTTGCGGCGTGTGCGGGCAGCAATACCGAAAGCGTTGTAACGGAGAGCTCCACATCCAGTGCGGTAAGCAGCACGGTATCGGAAAAGAACGATGCGAGCAGCAAACCAGCTGCAAGCTCGAGCACCGCGAGTGCAAAGCCTACCGCAACGCCGAAGCCGGAGAGCAAAAACGAAAGCAGCACCACTGTGAAGCCCTCTGCTACGGCTACACCGAAACCGGCGGCAACCGCAAAACCGAGCAGCTCCAATACTTCCAACAGCAAGCCTTCCGGCAGTGCGGCCAGACCTACAGCTGCACCGACTGCGAAACCGACAGCTGCACCCACCGCAGCTCCCACAGCCCAGCCTACACCGGCTCCAACACCAAAGCCTACACCTGAACCGACTCCAGTGCCGACGCCAGAGCCAACTCCCGAAGAGCCTTACATTGTGACCGGAAGTATAATTGATGGATTATTTGACAGCGTTTCTGATGCCAGAGATTATGCTGAATCTGTATGGGGAGAAAAGACTCTCCCTGATGGTAGCTATGTTAACGGTTATGGATGGGAAGGAATTGTTTATTCTGATGGAACAGTGAAATATACGATTTATTGGTACTAAAAAAAGCCCACAGATTGACAAAATCTGTGGGCTTTCGTATAATAAGCCAGTAAGGCTTACTTTAAACGGTAGGCGGTTGCCCTCGAAAGTGCGCTTCGGCGTATAAAAGGAGGGTGAAATATTTCTTTTGCCCTCAATCCTATACTGGAAAGGGGGCGATGCAGATGTATTTAACAGTGAACGACTTTTGCCAGATTTGTCTGGTAATTATCGGCGCTTCGGGACTGATCGTTGCCTTGATTGGTCTGATACATGAGCTGAACAAAAAGAAATAAGCCGCCCCGTCCTGAGAAAACGAGCGGCTTGTTTCTGCTGTTATTCTGAGGGCTAACCGTCACCGGTAAGCCTTACACTTATATTATAGCAGGTTTCACAACATTGTCAACAGAGACCAACTCTACGCAAAAAATAGAACTGGAATTAGAGAATTGATTATATCAATTCTCTTTTTTTTTGGTGGAATTCAGGTCGCATACAAACGTTATGCTACCTTTTACATAAATATTTCTAGGAAAGGATTTGAGAGAGAATGAAAAGATTGAGGAAGCCGATCGCATGGATTCTATCGGTAATGATGATCCTCACAACTCTTCCGATCACAGCTCTTGCAGACGAAGTTACGCTAAGTGATAGTAGCTCATCTACTCTAACGGTAACATCTACACCAGAACTGGAAGTAACGCCGACTCCGGAACCGGAGGTAACGCCGACTCCGGAACCGGAAGCAACGCCGACTCCGGAACCGGAAGCAACGCCGACTCCGGAACCGGAAGCAACACCGTCTCCGAAGCCGGAACAAGTTCCTGGATATCAGGTGGCAGAAACCGACCGAAACGGTGATTTTCTGTGGCCGGTCCCCGGATATGGCACGGTGTCGCAAGGATATGACGCAACAAAACACACCGGAATAGACATCAGTGCAGAACAAGGTGTTGCAGTAATCGCAGCTGCGGATGGCACCGTAAGCCACGTACAGACGTGGGATGGTAGTACAACCACAGGCGATCAGTCCTACGGGAACATGGTGCAGATTACCCACGCCGACGAGAGAACAACTCTATATGCGCATCTCTCCAAGGTTCTCGTATCCTCTGGTGACTCCGTTAGTGCCGGGGAAACAATTGGATATGTCGGCAATACCGGTAATGCAGATGGCGCGCACCTGCACTTTGAAGTGCGGCAGAGCGGACAGACGGTTGATCCTCGTCCGTTCATAACCGGAGGGAACCCGGAGGATCCGCAGAAAAAATTTGAGGAACTGCTTGAAAAGTATGGTGGCTACATCGCAGAAGATGGGCAGCTGCGTACGTTAGATGGCCGTGAAGCCATTGACAAGCCTCTCGCAGAGATCGAAGCAGAAGCCGGGCTGAATCGGCCTGTATTTTACGCGGCGAACGTCACGGTATCCGAGCCACGTTCCACTTACCTGATGAACATCGGGTATACGACAAATATTGAGGGAACGACAAACGGATGGGGCGGAAAACGCATTAACGGAAAAGTCGCTTATTGTGTAGAGCATGGCATTGCCCTCGGTTTGGGAGACAACGGCGGCTATACATCCCGAGAATTGACTCAAGAGCAACTTAACAAACTTACGCTCATCGACTATTGGGGACGTTATAAAAACATTGCCAATATCAAAGGGTGCAGTGCTGTAAACTACAATTGGGATACCATCGAAGTGTCCGCTGAATACTTGACTGAGTTTTACTGCCAGCTGCTGATTTGGGAGACAATCAACAGCTTCGGAGGCGACTTTGTGGGTGCTTCGAGCGTATCGATTCAGAGTTCGATAGGCGGCATGGCGAACATTGCTTCACAGTCTACTTACAACGGATTTAAAAAAGCTGTTCTCGCGAAAGTAGACCAGTTCTACACAAAGCCGAGCATTTCAGGTCAAACCGTGACGCTGAAAGTCGGTGAGTCCAAGACTCTTACAGATACTACCGGTGCTCTTGCAAACTATAAAGATGCTCCAATTTTAAATACTACAGGAATTTCTGTTACTAAAACTGGTAATAAAGTTACTTTAACAGCAAAAGGTACACCAAACGCCTCTGGTGGAGTAAGATTTGACTACAATATTGATCGTGCCTATGACGATCAAGGCCCCGGTTATTATTACCAGCATCCTGTCAGTCAAGACGTCACAACCTGCGGTTTCAATGGTGGTGACCCAGCTATTATGATCCTGAATGTAAAAGTCGAGCTTGACGGCTCTATGAAGATCGTCAAGACCTCAGAGGATGGCAAGGTTTCCGGTGTACGGTTCCGCGTAACGGGTAACGGCGTGGACACAACTGTGCAGACTGGTACAGACGGCACAATCATTGTTCCAAACCTGAAGGCCGGCAGCTACACGGTGACCGAGCTTGATGTGCCCGATCAGTACGTGCAGCCAAAGTCTCAGACGGTCACGGTTAAAGCCAACGAAACAGCAACGGTAAGCTTCTCGAACGTGCTCAAAAAGTGGAAAGCAACCATCACAAAGGTGGACGCGGAAACCGGAGCCGCACAGGGCGATGCCTCCCTTGCCGGTGCAGTGTACGGCGTGTATCACGGCAGCGATCTCATTGACCAGTACACCACAAACGCCAGCGGCCAGTTCACGACGAAAGAGTACGTATGCGGGGATAACTGGTATATTCAGGAGATTTCGCCGTCCAGCGGATACCTCTTGGATACTACGAAATACCCGGTCGGCGCTGAACCGGACAAGTATACGCTGGAGTATAACCAGATTCCAATCGGCGTTAAAGAGCAAGCCATCAAAGGCAAAATCCAGATACACAAGCAGTACGAAACCCTAGAGGGTACGCCGAAAGATGAGGCTGCCGCAGAATTTCAGGTCTACTTGAAATCCGCAGGCAGCTATGACAAGGCTAAAGCTTCTGAACGCGATACGATTATAACATCGGCCAGCGGCTATGCCGTAACAAAAAACATGCCGTATGGCACGTACATCGTCCACCAGACCAAGGGTGGTGCTGGCCGCGAATTTGTCGATGATTTTGAGGTCGTGATTTCAGCAAACAACCAGACTTACAGTTACGAGCTTCTAAATGAACTCAAGAACGGCCAGCTGAAGATCATCAAGACTTCCGACGATGGTAAGGTTGAGGGCATTCAGTTCCGCGTAACGCGCCTTGCAGACAACTACAGCAAGGTATACACGACGGATGCCAGCGGCCTGATTCTGACCGAAACCCTCCCGATCTTCGAAGATAACGAAGGCAAAACCAAGTATCAGTACCGCGTGGAAGAACTCGATACAAAGGAAACCTTTGGCTATGCTCTCCCCGATCCGCAGATCGTCACACTGGAAGAAGGCGACATTGCCGAAGTCAACTTCCACAACGTCCCGCTGGAGATCGGCACGATGGCAAAGTTTGAGGATGGCACGAAAGATACGCAGAGTGCGCAGGACATTGTGCTGGTGGATACCGTGCGCTATACCGGCCTGCAAGTCGGCAAGGAATACAAGCTATCCGGCGTTCTCATGAATAAGGCAACTGCCAAGCCGTTCCTTGATTTTGATGGGAATGAAGTGACCGCCGAAGCGACCTTCACACCGACGGATGCAGACGGCACAGTAGATGTGACGTTTATGTTCAGCAGCTTGCACCTCAAGCAAGACACAGAGGTGGTCGTTTTCGAAACGCTCTATCGTGAAGACATCGAGCTGGCAACTCATGCACAGATTGATGACGAAGGACAGACCGTTAAAATCCGCGTGCCGGAGATTGGAACGACAGCGACCTCTGAGGATGGCCACCGCGTCGATCCGCTCGGTGAGGTAACGATTTTTGATGAAGTATCGTATACCAATCTCAAGCCTGAAAAGGAATACACCGTATCCGGTGTACTCATGGACAAGGCGACCGGCAAAGCGTTTCTGGACGCCGATGGCAAAGAGATCAAGGCTGAAACCACCTTTACGCCGACGCAGCCGACCGGCACAGTGACGGTTGAGTTTGTATTCAACGCAACCGTCTTGCATGGCAAGGAAGTCGTGGCCTTTGAGACTCTTTACTATGAGGGTATCGAACTGGCAACTCATGCGGAGATCAACGATGAAGGGCAGACGGTCGAGCTGAAGAATCCGCAGATCAGCACCGTGGCTGTCACGGAAGATGGCAGCAAGACCACCCTTACCGCAGATGATGTGCAGATCACGGACACGATCTCCTACAGCGATCTGACAGTCGGTGTAGAGTATCGGATGACTGGTATCCTCACGGACAAGGCAACCGGCAAGCCGTTCCTTGATTTCGATGGGAATGAAGTGACCGCCGAAGCGACCTTCACACCGGCAGATGCAGACGGCACAGTGGAGTTGACATTCACTTTTGACAGCCGCCAGTTAGATAAAGATACAAAACTGGTTGTCTTTGATGAGCTGTATCGTGCCGACACGCTGCTGGCTGTGCATAAGGACATCGATGCGGAAGATCAGACCGTCGAAATCCGCGTGCCGGAGATTGGAACGACGGCAACATTTGAGGATGGTGAAAAAGAAATTATCGCGAATGAAGAAATCACCATCATAGACAGCGTAGCTTATTCCGATCTCAAACCCGGCAAGGAGTACACCGTATCCGGTGTCCTAATGGATAAGGAAACCGGAAAAGCGTTCCTGGATATCAACGGGGAAGAGGTTAGAGCCTCAACCACTTTCGTCCCAGAAGAACCTACAGGTACAGTTGACGTGTTGTTTAAGTTCAATGCAGTCTTTGTACAAGACAAGACAGACATTGTTGTCTTCGAGGATCTTTATCATAAGGGCATCCAGCTTGCAACCCATGCAGAGATCAACGATGAGGGACAAACTGTAACGGTCAACCCGCTGCATGGCTCCATTATGACCACCAAGGTAAACGCAGACGACCCGACAGATAAAATCTCCGGCGCGACGTTCGGCGTTTACTCCGATGCAGACGGTGACGGCATCTTCAACGCTAAGACCGATAAGCTCGTTGGCACGCTTCAGGAAGGCGACACCGGCGTTTATACGCTGGATTCCCTCCCTTACGGAAAATTCTTCCTACACGAGGACAAGGCTCCTGAGGGCTTCGTACAGGACAACATCTACTATCCGTTTGAGATTAAAGAAGACGGGCAAATCGTAAACTTTGAGACTGTTCCCGGCAAAGATTTCCCGAACAAGCCGATCAAAGGCACTGTCACCACCACAAAGGTGGATGCTACCAACCCGCAGCACAAGCTTTCCGGTGCAGTGTTTGAAATCTACCGCGATGCAGACGGTGATGGCCGCTACACAGAGGGTGTGGATACGCTCATCGGCCGTATGGATGAAATAGAAACCGGCTTCTATTCCCTCTCCAACCTTGTTTACGGAAAATACCTAATTTACGAAGCACAGGCTCCGGCAAACTTCGTGCGCGATATGATCTACTATCCGTTCTCTATCACAGAAGACGGCCAGACCGTGACGTTTGAAACAATCCCGGGCAAGGACTTCCCCAATAGCCCTGTTCCTAACCGCCCGAAGACCGGCAGCAGCCGCAGTGTTCTTCCCTACATTGCTTTTGCCGGTTCTGCTTTAGGTTTGACTACCGTACTTCTGGTTCGCCGCAAAAAGAGCAGATAAGTTTTAAATAGCATTGCAAAAAGCAAGAGCGCCCGGATTATCCCGAGCGCTCTATGTGCAATGCAAATCTAATATTTACTTTTTTGTATTTTCTTTATTTTGCTGTTCCTTTTTATTCGCAATTCTTATCAGAAAGGAACTCTATTATGCACAAACTATTTATATACGCAAAGCTGTTCCATATTGGCCTATTTATTATAAACCTATCTTGCCTCATATTCAACATTTATAAAATCTTCACTCACACTTCAACCAGCAACAGTATTTTCATCTACTTATTAGGAGCTATAATCTGCGCGCTCGGAACACTCATAACTTTCATTTTAATGATTCGGGAATTACTAAAATAAATTCAAACAACGATGCACATAGAATACACAATCACCCCAAGTGCCCTATACCAGATTTAATTTGTCTTCAATTCAATTTTACCCATGCAGAGCGAAAAAACCTACTATCTCACTTCAGTCTCCCGGATAGCAGGTTTTTTTAATGCAGGAAGACCGGTCGCAACCCCGGCGGGGCCTGCTAATTTAGTTTTAAAGGAAGAAACCCCATGGTATCAAAAGAGTTTTTTGAATTTATATCGTCACACTGCGGGAACGTAGTTGCATGGCTACTGGTTTTATTGCCATTTTTTCATCTGACTTTTATAATTGGTCGATTTATTTGCTATTTATTTCGAGAGTATAAAATTGTATCACAGGTGATAGGGCATGATAGCGATACACCTCTTTGGATGGTAGCTTTTGAGCTATCCTGTATGGATATTTACCCAAGCATTATGCTATATGCTCTGCTTTCTATGTTTTACTTTGATGTTAAACTCGGTGCAATACTGACAATGGTTTCGGTAATTGTATTTTTAATTTTCCTACTTGATAAAGCCGTAACAGCGAAAAAGGATGTCGGGTTTTATGTGAGTTTCCTTATAATAGGAATGGTAGTCGCGACGGGAATTCTTTATCACTTTTTTGGTTCATAATTTTCATCAATGCGATTGAGTATATCCGCAACAGGTATAGTAGCTCTAAACGAACAATGAGGGCAAGTAAATTCCATGCCAAAGTTTTTGCCGTCTTTGATTTTTAGTGGAGTTCGAAAAGTTGTTTTGCAATGTGGGCATGGTAATGCCTTTATTTTATAGGATTTTTTTCGATCTCTATTGTAAATACATGCGCCTAGATGCCGTGCTTTATGTAACGTAATTACGTTCCGAAAAGCTGAAAAACTTACAGCTCCAAAACAAATTATAGCTATCAGTTCTGCGATTAAGAAGTAGTAGGGAGCTGTATTGTGCTCAATAAAAGCCTCATATAGTATTTCCCCAAGTTTTAAAACTGCGTTTTCACCTAATCGGTTAAAAAGAAAATCCACAATAGTGACACCAGAAGCTACTGCTCCCAAAACAGCAAAAATTTCCTCACGTTTCATAAAGTTAGTAGACTTCCCTTTTTCAATTACATCGCTTGCGCGATATTGTCGAGAACCATTGTCATTTGAAATAGCGGTATTTATAACGATTTGTCCTGAATTTTTAATGTTGTTTAAGTCGTTTTTAATTTGATTTTTCATGTTTTACCTCGACCCCTACAATCATAGTATTTTGAAGAATTATCATAGATATTGTAGCGCACTCGAGTTTATAAATCAATATATATTTAAGAAGCCCATGCAGAGCGAAAAAACCTACTATCTCACTTCAATCTCCCGGATAGCAGGCTTTTTTAATGCAGAAATACCGGTCGCAACCCCGGCGAGGCCTGCTAATTTAGTTTTAAAGGAAGGAATCCCATGGTATCAAAGGAATTTTTCGAGTTTATATCGGCACACTGCGGAAACGTGGTTGCATGGCTACTGATTTTGTGGCCATTTGTTCACTTAGCGCTCTTAATACAAACTTTTTCTCGTACAGTCTTTAATGAAGTTTTATGGCTAATAGACATGGGATTAGGAGGAAAAGGTCAATGGATCACAGCGATAAAAATTACTTGCATAAAACTATACCTACATCTACTAATATTCTCAAACCTCTCAATAATTTACTTCGGCATACCAATTGGAACCATACTATTTGTTCTTGTTGTCGCTACCTTCATAATTCATATTATCGATATTAGCATAGAAGATAAAACGCTTTCCGAAGATCTCCCCGGGATTATCCGTATGGTGATCTATTTTGTCCTTTTTGTAGCTATTATGTATTTTCTTTTTCTTCTTCTTTAATTTTACGTTTCTGTTCCTTTACAAATCTCCAGAAAGAATTTGGCGATTTGTTTTTCCAAAAGCGCCAAATTTCTATTACAAGTCCTACAAGTGCTGCACTTCCTATCAACGATCCAATACCAATTAACCAAGACGTTCCTAATGATACCACGAAACAGATCAATATTTCGAAAAGTACAAATAAAACTGCTACCATAAGATGTACGAACAATTTAAATGGCCTCTCAGAACCATATCTTAGTACATGAAAGGAATATAGCGTATCTCGTGGATAGCCCAATGCTTTGCGCAATCTATTATCTTCATTAGAAACATATGCACACAAGATTTCATAATCTTTGCGTAAGCGCTTCATTATTTTCTTTTCTCTACGACAAGCCAATTTGTCCTTTTCATCAATTCTATTTAGTATTTTCTTATAAGTTTCAATCTCGGAAATCATACGCAAAATTTCCGGATGCAAAAGCTTTTGGCTATCGTTTCTCTCCTTTACCATTTTCGTAATTTTATCTGTAACTTCTTTATTATAACTTTCATTACGGCTCACAAGATCAAAAAGTTCACAGCATAAACCAAATGACTTTTCGTTCACCTCGTCGTTTCTCTTACTGGTAAAACCTTTCTTAACTTGCCAAACCGCAAGTACTGCTGCTAAAGGAATCCCCACAATATTTCCAATTTGCGAAATAAGCGCATTGATTAATTCAGAATTCATGTTTTCACCCGTTCTTAAAAGTCTGTTATTCTTAAATAAAGTATATACCAGATTTAATTTGTCTTCAATTCAATTTTGCCCATGCAGAGCGAAAAAGCCTACTATCGCCGGATAGCAGGCTTTTTTAATGCAGGAAGACCGGTCGCAACCCCGGCGGGCAACCTGTAAATTCAAAAGAAAGGATGAGCAAATGCAAAAAAGAAAAAAACTCGCCGTGATCGGCACACTGCTTATCGTGTTGGTCGCCGGTGGTATTGTATGGCAGGTCGTCGATGTCAATCGCACCGGGCGTTCGCCGGTATCAGCTCTATTTAAAAATGAAGGACAAGAAGCTTCTTCCAATGAACCGTCAGCTGATCCCGTTACAATCGTCTTGCGTGAGGAAGTGCCGACGCCAACACCATCTCCTACCCCATCGCCAACACCTACTTCGGCTCCAACACCGACGTCGACACCTACTTCTGCACCGGCAGAATCGTCAAAAACCGGAAGTACTTCCGGTTTTTCGACTGAAAGTCGGCCATCGGGTTCGCAAGCAGGCAATCAAAACACTGTTGAAGAACCCAAAACAACGCCAAAACCAACGCCAAAGGTCACGCCTACGCCTCGGCCGCAAGTCATTGAGGCAACGCCGGAACCCACTCCCGTCCCGGAGGTGCAAAATATCTCGCTTGATACATACAGCATCGATATTTTGCCCGGAGACAGCTGGCGCATCAACATTGCCGCAGCACCTAGTGATTTTTACAGCATGGGCGCGCAGTGGGTGTGCAGCAACTCCGCTGTTGTCTCTCTCTCAGGTTCCGATACTTCCGGCGTCACCATCACGGCCGTAAGCACAGGCTCGGCCACCGTCACCGTGTATAGCCGCAGCACCGGTCAATCCGCAAGCTGCACCGTCAACGTAAATTAAGAAAAGAGGTAACTTTATGAACATCTTAAATCAGCTCTATTTTCTCGCTATTTCACATTTACCGGCATCCACCGTCGCCACGATCTCCGGTGCACTCGAAAGTGCTTTTAACAACAATGTTAAGCCGGAAATGAAAGCTATTGGAAATATTATCATGTATATTATCTCCGGCGTGCTCATCATCGCGTTCGTCGTGAAAGGCGTTTTCGTGTGGAGAGACTATCGTCATAACGGCGGAGAAATTCAATGGAACGTACTGCTCGTTCTGTTTATTTGCCTTGTGATTGTTGTTTCCGCGCCCTCGTGGATGTGGAGCGTCATTGGGTGGTGATGACCTATGTTTGCAAGCTCATCGCTCGAGGAAGTTTATCACTATGTGTACTATCAGCTCACCTCTGTTGCCCTCACTATGCTCGATGATGTAAACGGACTATCCATCAACTTCTTCAGCAACGAATTCATACAAGCTATTGTGAATTTCTTTACCCTGTTTGCTTGGGGGCTGGGATTGACCGGCGCAGCCATTGCTATAATGGACTTTGCCGTTTCCTATCAGACCGGTGGAGGCGGCAGCTTTGCCGGAACCGGCATGAACATGCTGCGACTTTTAGTCGCCCTGCTCACCTTTTCGAGTATTCCTATATTGCTGTTTCAAACAAGCATGGATATTTACGGCACGGTGCGCAGCGTGGTCGTCGGATCAATGGACGGCGCAACCGTCAGCATAACCGATTTGGTCAAAGGCGCTGTGCAAAGTATGTTTAAATCTGTTTATGGCACACTGCCACCGGTTAAAATCGCAAACGGAATTTGGGAATTCCTCAAAAAGCTTACAGACGGCTTCCAAGCCACCGATCCCGCCGATGCCGCACTTTCCTCAAATGCCGACTGGTGGGCGCTTATTCAGCTTATCATTCTGGTGTGGGCAATCTTCAAGATTTTCTTTTCCAACCTCAAACGCGGCGGTATCCTTCTCGTGCAAATTTGTGTAGGATCAATGCACATGCTTGCGCTTGCACGCGGATATACCGACGGCTTCGGAAGTTGGTGCAAACAGGTTGCAGCTTTGTGCTTTACTGCTTTTGTGCAAAACCTGCTCTATCTGCTCGCCATTATCATGATGCAGGATGCAGCCTCCTCAAGCCTGTATTTTTCGCTCGGCCTGCTGCTTGTTGCTGCCGAAGTACCGCGCATTGCGCAAATGTTCGGTCTCGATACTTCCGCAAGGGTCTCACTCGGCAACGCTGCACACAACGTCTCCTCCGTGGTGTCGTTGGTCAAGCAATTCGCATAAGGAGAAAACATCATGAACGACGATCAAAACTATTTTTTCTACCCGGAAAATCTTAGTGAAAAGGCATTGTTTTTCGGTTGGACGGGTATAAACCTTGTTATCATCGCAGTGGGGCTTGTGCTCTCTACCCTTATCTTTTTCTTCTCTTTTGTCTGGGTTCCGCTGTTGATAACCCTGCTGTATATGGTGTTGACTTTTACAACCGACAATCAATCACTGCTTAAAGTCATACAGAGATATATCAACTATCTATTTTTAGACCAGCTCGAGTACTTCTGGGGCGAGCCTAAATATTAAATTGGAGCAAAAAATGAAATCAAACAAGAAAAACGACAAAAAGGAATCGGCAACGCAACAACTGCTGAATCTGAAGCAATTTGTACCCCTCCAAATCGGAGATAACGGTGCGGTAGCCATTGAAGGTGAAGACGGTATGCTGTACACCTACATTATGCTGCGGCCGGACAACATCTCTGTTCTTGGTCGCAGTGAGGTACTTGCAAAAATCCGCAACCTTCAAAATATTCTTTCAGATGTTGCCGAGCTGCAAATGCTGTGCATGTCCTCGGCGCAAAATTACGAGGATAACAAGCGTTACTACCGACATCTCGCAGAAACCACCGAATCCCCCATGGTAAAGCAGCTCTGCTTGCAAGAAATCGCTTATCTGGATGAAATCAACATCGCGATGAGCACAAGCCGCGAGTTTGCAATGATCCTGCGTCACCGTGCAGATCGTCTGGATGACGCTCGGCGCAGCATTATGCAAACCCTTAATCTCATCCGCGAACACCAGTTTCATGCTCGCATCGCAACAAAAGACAGCTTCAAACGTCTGCTTGCCATTTACTACGTTGGAGACATTTACACAGAGCATGTTCCCGATTTTGACGGAATGCAATATATGGAGGTCAACAATGCCACTATTTAAGAAAAAGGCTGAAATGCCTACACCGGAGGAAATTGAAGCAGGCAAAGTCAAATCCTACAAAGATTTAATCGCGCCCTCTGTAGTCTCCTTCAGACGTTCGCCGGGGTATTACATTCTCGGCAATACGTATCGCTGCGTTTGGGCGATCCGTTCATACGCAGAAACCGTTGAAAAAGATTCACCGGAAATCGCTTTGCTGCGCGAGCTCGGTGAATCTGACGGTATAACGCTGCATATCTACACACGTCATATGCCGACCGTAGAGCGCGATGAGATCTTTCACCGTGCCCAAAACCGCACAAATATGCAAAAACGCTCATCCTACAAGCTGCATGAACAGATTGAAGCCGATGAGCAGCTTACTACGCTTTCCCGCATGATCCGCGAAACACAGCGCACGAAAGAAACTTTTGTGTACTGCGCCGTTTTCATTGAACTGATTGCAGACAGCCTCGAGCGTTTACAATCGAAGCAGATCGAAACGCAAAGCATTCTGACGCACCATAAGATTTTAGTGGATAAGCTATACCTGCGGCAGCTTCAAGGCTTTGAAAGCGTTAAGCCCAACGGCAAAAACGCTTTCGGCACAGAATTTGAGCGTGTTTTCCCAGCAAGCAGCGTTGCAAACCTGTTTCCTTTCTCCTACTCCGGCAAGAATGACAAAAACGGATTTTACATCGGCCGTGACCAGAACGGCAGCAACATCATTATAGATTTTGACCGACGCGCCGAAGACAAAACCAACGGGCATATCCTAATCCTCGGCAACTCCGGCGAGGGCAAATCCTACTTGATGAAGCTCATCATCACAAACGTCATCATGGCAGGCAAAAAAGTATATATTCTCGACCCGGACAACGAATATGGAGAGTTGGTTAAAAACCTCGGCGGTACGTATCTGGATATGATGGACAGCAAATACTACATCAACGTGCTCGAGCCGAAAACATGGGTTGACCCGACGCAGGAAATCAATGAATTTGATGACTCCCCGGAAGCCTTTAAAAAGCAAAATCGCCTATCGCAGCACATCGCCTATCTGCGAGACTTTTTTTCTGTTTATCAGGACTTTTCCAGTGCGCAGCTCGACATCATCGAGATCATGTTAGAGGAAACCTATAAACGTCGCGGCATCACACCCCGCACGGACTTCACAAAGCTGACCTCTGAGGATTACCCGATTTTGAGCGACCTCTACCGCGTCATCGAAGAAAAGCTCGAAAGCTATGATGAAGAAGCCGCACTTTCCGCTAAAGCCGGTCATCCCGTTATGTACAGCCTCGAAATGCTCAAATCCGTCGGTCTCGGCCTGCGCGGTATTTGCATCGGCGCTATGTCTCGATACTTTAACGGGCACACCAACATACCGAATTCAAACTTTATCGATTTCTGCGTCAAAGATGCACTCACCACAAACGACAATCTGAAGAACGCTATGTTCCTGAATATCTTCTCCTATATGAGCCACAAATTCCTGACCGAAGGCAGCTGCGACCTCTTTGTCGATGAGCTTCACGAGTTCGTGAAAAACCGTCTGGCAATCACCTACATCAACAGCTTTATGAAGCGTGGCAGAAAGAAGGAATCCGGCGTTTGCATCGGTTCGCAAAACGTGGAAGATCTTCTGAACCCGAGCGTTATCACATACACAAAACCGCTCATGTCTATTCCGACCCACAGCTTTCTGTTTCACCCCGGTGCAAACTGCGATATTTCGGAGTTTCAGCGCACAATAAACGTACAGCCGTGGGAATATGAGATCATCCAGACACCGAACCGAGGACATTGCCTCTATAAATGCGGTGCGGAGCGCTATCATCTCTCCGTCCGCGCCCCAGAGCACAAATCTGCACTGTTCGGTAACGCCGGTGGACGCTAAAAAGCGGAAGTACTTCCGCTTTTTATATTGAAATCTCGGTAAAATCGAGCAGTCATCTGACTGCTCTTTTTATTTCTATACAAGGAGATGAATGCCTATGGACGGAGCACGTCTTATTCTAAACGCAAGATACTTTCATATTGCCCAGACCGGTGAAAAAGCCACAAAGTACGCCTTTGTCGCCGAAGCCGCAGCCGGACTGGTGAACTACATTGCGACGCGTGAATCCGTCATTTATAACTACGATGAGCATTATAAGGAAGTGAGTGCCACAGAAGCACAGCGCGAAGCTATAAATCAATTTCTTGAGGTATCCCCTGACCTTGAGCTTTCGCGCGAATTCAAAGCCTACGACGAAGACCGCAGCGCCGCAAACGCCAGCGCTCTGATCTCACGTGCCGCACAATATGTCTACGGCATGACAGCAGAAGGTGACGTTAAGCCCTCGGCCCCGGCCACACGTGCTCAGCGAGAACGCATACAGGAGTTTGTAAACAAAGTACCGGCCATCCGTCAAACACCGGAATACAGCGACTACAAGGCATCCCCTACGCGTGAAAACGCAAGCGAAGTACTCTCTCATGCACTCGAAGTCGGTCTCGCTAATTCTGCCGACCCCGAAACGCTTGAAATCATGCTCAACTACATTGCAGAGCGTCCGGGCGTCGTCCATAACGAAGGCAAAGTGCACGGACTCTTTACCGTAAACGGTGCAGCTGACCTCGCTGCCGAAAAGGAGGCTATTGCCGCACATACCGGCAATATTTACAGCATGGTCTTCTCTTTACGGCGCGAAGATGCAGACCGCCTCGGGTATGACCGACAGGACGCCTGGTCTCAGTTGTTCGCCATTAAGGCGGACAAAATCGCCCAAGCGCTGCGTGTGCCGACCTCTAAGCTGCACTGGGTTGCTGCCGTGCACAACACAAAGCATCACCCGCACGCACACTTTATTGCGTACAGCACTGAACAAAAATCCCGTATATACCTTTCCGAAGATGCCATCGAGCAGCTGAAATCTGAATTTGTTTCGGAGATTTTCGCTGAAGAACGCCATCAGATTTTTGCCCCACGTGAAGAAGCACGTCAACAGCTTGAAGACCGATTGGAGACCTTGTTCACACAGCTCGAGCATAACAGCAATGCTGCCGTTACCGATCTACTCTTGCCGGAAAAGCTTGCAGCGTTACGCAAGTCCATTGAAAGTGCATCCGGTCGGCATGTGTATAAATATCTGCCAAAAGACACTAAAGCTATGGTAGATAAACTGCTCGATGAGATCAGTGAAGTTCCGGAAATTAAAGAGCTGCTTACAGAGTACAACAAGTATCAACAGCAGCTCGAAGCTTATTATAAGACGCCGGACGAGCCTAAGCCCTTATCTGCCGCGACCACGCGCAGCAACTTGTATCCTTTGAAAAATCTCGTCGTACAGTATGCCTTGCAGTTCGAACCTTCCCCCCCATTGACTCCCAAAACTGAAAATTCATCTGCAAAAACCGGAAGTACTTCCGGTTTTTCTTATTCTGATGCGTTGGATGAGCCTGAAAATGCACAAATGAATGAACCGTTCAAAGCGACATGGAAAACCAATGACATACGCAGTTGGAGGGATAACATGAAAGTTCAAAGTTCTTCGCCGCCGTATGACGGAACAGCCGAAGAAAAATACCGGTATGCCCAGTACCTGCGTTACGATGAAAAATGTCCGCAAGACGCTATCCTGTGGTACAACCTTGCGGAGCAGCTCGGTCACACCGAAGCCGCCTATCAGTTAGCGCAGTATTATTTGAAAAAGGGCGAAGATCAAGACGTTGAACTCGGTAACTATTATTTGCTAAAAGCCAAACTCGGGTTTGAAGATACCCTGTTAGATAGCGTCAACGCCATGCAGCTTCAAGCAATCTCGGCTGGCAACACCTATGCAGATGCCATTGCCGATTTTGGGCCACTGGAAGCTGAAGAAAAGAAGCAGCAGCGCGCCATTAGCAGAGCCGCTTATTTCCTCGGTCGCATTTACACAACCGGCATTGAAATCGCAAACATAGACGGCATAGAGTCGGAAGATCTTCCCGCACTGCAAGTCGCGACTGATCCGCATAAAGCAGCAGCTTATTTTGAGTTTGCTTATAGAAGTGGGTATAAGCACGCCGCCTATTATCTCGGCAATTTGTATTTCCACGGTAAGCTCTCCCCTGCCGACAAACCGGATTATGAACGTGCCGCCGGTTGGTATATGGCCAATACTGAAAACCCCTATTGCCAATTTGCACTCGCAAAAATGATTGAACACGGGCAAGGCTTTACGCCGAATGTCGAAACCGCCGAAACACTTTACCGTAAGTGCTTAAACGCAAATGATTATTTAACTGCCGAATCCTCTTACGCCATAGCGCAGATGCAGAATAACGAGCAGCTGCCTTTAACCGATATGCAAAAGCTCTACAAAACTGCCGCTGAAATCTGGCTAAAAGACGATCATCCCGAAAACCATATTCACTTGCGCCTTGCACGCATGTATGAATACGGTCTTGGCGTGCCCGAAGATCTTTCACTTGCAATAGACCACTACAAGGCTGCACTGAAAACACCGGAAACCGAATACAAGCTCGGTCAACTCATGCAGCGTATCGACGGAGATGCAACGGAGATTTACGCACACTATGCGGCAGCACGCGTCGGTATGCTATATGCTGAAGAACATCGTCCTACATCGGCAACAGCACAACAAGCCGTGCGCCTCGCAACTATGTATCGCTACGGACTCGGATGCGATGCAGACCATGAAACCGCCGTGCACTGGTATACGGTCGCGGCTGAACGCGGCAGCATCTATGCGCAGCAACGCTTAGAAGTCATGGAGATGCAGCGTATCCGTCAAGAGCAACGTGCAGCAGAATACGCCGAAAAGCAACAGCAGCAACAGAACCTCAGCTTTGCTGCTCGCCTACTCAATACGATAGGCAACGCTTTGTGCCGCCAAACGCTGCGAGATCAACAGTCTGCCACTGCCACTACCGACCGAAAGCAGAGACGTATGCAGCGCAGGCTTAAACGAGCGCTCGGTCAAAAAGAAGACTACGAACAAATTTTCCAGTAATATCTTTAAGGGATCCCTATGAAGAAAAAAAGCAACAAAATCAACTTTAAATCTAATAGTTCACGAGCTATATACAATTATGTTCTCGAAAACAATTACAAAATCACTGTCAAACAAGCTTGTGACGAGCTTGCCGTAACACCGAGTCAGGTTTATAGCTTAATCGGCCTACTGCGAAAAAAAGGCATGAATGTCCGTGTCATCCGAAAATCGGTCGAGAGGCAGATTTACCGAGAAGCACGACAGTACATAGAAGAACATAACTGTGAAATTTCTATCGCAAAGGCTTGTCGGGATCTTAATGTATCCAGAGAACAGCTCAACAATATGATTCATAAATTCCGTAAAAACGGTATGCAGATTTCCATTATCCAAGCGAGCGACATCATAAAATTGCCGCTGAACAAAAATACTGAAGAAGCCGTATATCAGTATATTGTCGACCATAACTACTCTATTTCATCCAGACAAATGCGCACAGATTTATCCTTGACAAAACAGCAAACAAAGTCCTTTCTCCAAAAATTCCGTCGTAAGGGCATAGAAATTACCGTCGTAGAAAGTAAAAAGAGGAATTCAGATGCGCAGCCACAGTGAATATATTCCTCTGACACAAGATCAGATCGCGCTTGCACAGCACACAGACATTGTAGAATATCTGCGCGAACGCGGTGAAAAGGTGCAAAAAGAAGGAAATCATTACATCTGGGAAAAGCACGATAGCTGCGTGATCCACGGCTATAAATGGTATCAAAACAGCACCGGCAAGCACGGCGCTGCCGTAGCTTTTGTGCAAAACTTCTTTCACAAAAGCTTCCCGCACGCTGTGCTTGAGCTCATCGGCAACCGACAGATCACTTTTGATCTCGCTGCCCCTCCTCCCACCAAACGAGAATCAAAACCCACAGACATGATCCCCGTTGCTTTCTGCCTGCCGCCAGCTGCACCGGATAACCGTCGTCTGTATGCGTATCTCACGCATACACGCAGCATCGCACACGAGATTGTCAATACTTTCATTGATGAGCATTTAATTTATCAAGATAAACAAGGCAACATCGTATTTGTATGCTATGACTGCTTCGGCCGCGTAAAATCAGCTCATAAGCGCGGCACGAATTCCGCGCAGCGTTACCGTGGCTTTGTGACCGGCGGTGAGTTCAACTGCGGTTTTTCATACGCCAATGATAACGCCACGGTGCTGTATGTATTTGAAGCACCTATCGACTTGATGAGCTTTCTAACACTGCATCGGCATAAACCGTGGCACAGAGCAAGCTACTTATCGCTTGGCGGGCTTTCAGAAGATCCTTTACGCCGATTTCTCAAGGAGCACAAATCTATTCAACGTATCGCTTTCTGCTTTGATAACGATATAAATAAGCCCGAAAACCGAGGGCAAGAAGCCGCCAAACGCTTCATGCGGCAGTTTTCCGGCAAATACATAACCTCTATTCTGTGCCCGTGCAAGAAGGACTGGAACGACGTCTTGAGAGACAAAATTCAGAAAGGAGAGTTTCTATGACCCCACAGCAAATTATATTTTTATCCATCGTCGGTATTGCTTTGGTCGCTTTGATCTTTTTATCCGAGTCACAAAAGCGCTACAATTTGGACTCTATTAAGCGTAAAACCGTCGGCGACGGCCAGTATGGCACTGCTCGTTGGGCAACACAAGAGGAGATACAGAGTTCGACTATCCAAGTTCCTTACGAGCCGGAAGCGTGGAGATACAACAAAGAAAGCCGCCCGACTACCGCAGGCATCGTCGTTAATTTGAAACAGAACAAAAAACAAATTCTCGCAACCATCGATCCTTCAGACAGCCACACTCTCATGGTTGCCGGAACCGGCGGCGGTAAAACCACCACCTTTATGATTCCGAATATCGAATACGCGCTCGCTTGCGGTACTTCCTTTATCTCAACGGATAGCAAAGGTGACCTGCTCCGTTTATACGGCAAGCTCTGCGAACAATACGGCTATACCTGTTTGAATATCAACTTCCGCACACCGATGAAAAGCGACAGCTACAATTACATGCAGCTCATCAATCTCTACATAGATATGTGGCGCGATGACCCTAAACGTGTAGACTACCACAGCCGCGCCGAGCGCTACGCAAAAGCTCTTGCAAACTCTATTGTCCACACAAAGGGCTTTGACGGCGGCGGTCAGAACTCGTATTTCTACGATTCCTCTGAAGGCTTGATCACCTCCATAATCCTGCTTGTTGCGCAATACTGCAAGCCGGAAGAACGTCATATCGTTTCCGTATTTAAAATACTTCTCGAATTCGTCCAAACCGTTAAATCCGCAAATGATGAGACCGATAGCCAAAGGAAAGTCAAGCAAACAAAGCTGAATGAAATTCTCAGTCTTCTACCTGAAGATGATAAAATCCGTTGGTTTGCAGGCTCCGTACCGGGCAGCGAGGGTATGCAGTATTTATCTGTTATCACAACCTCCATGTCCCGCCTGCTTGCCTTCATCGACTCAGAGTCAGAAAACATTCTCTGCAAGAATTCCAAAATCACAGTCGCAGACATCTACCAGAAAAAAGTTGCCGTATTCATCACATTTCCGGAAGAAGATGCCACAAAACACGTATTGGTCTCCCTTTTTCTTAGCCAGATCATAAATGAAGCCATCGTCTATGCAGATGAACGCACAAAAGAAAATAAGCTTACACGCCGCCTTTATATCTTCGCCGATGAATTCGGCATTTTTCCTTATATGGGCAACATTCTCGGCATGTTCGGCGCTTCGCGATCCCGTAACATTATTATCGTGCCCTGCATCCAGTCACCGGCACAGCTCAGACAGACCTACGGTGCAGACGGCGAAACTATTATTCGAGACTGCTGCCAGACCGTTATTTTCGGTGGCTTTTCTCCCATGTCCGATACCGCCGTTACCTTCAGCAAGCTGCTTGGAAATCAGACGGTCGCTGCCGGTTCCGTTTCAACCAACAACCGGGAAGGCCGCAGCCTTTTTGGTAGTGGATCAAATAGCAGCCGCAGCGTCAACATGATTGCACGGCCATTGATGACACCAGACGAATTGCAGCTCCTGCCCTTTGGCAAATGGGTCGTCAACCGGCGAGGCAGTCACCCGTTTATCGCCAATATGCCGCGCTACGATAAATGGGGCATTCGCCTAGAAGCTCCTTATATCTCAGAAACACGAGAGTATGTTCCCACCGTCTACGCCAAGTTGGATGATGTTATACGAACTATAAAAGAAGAAAAATGGCGACAGACCGTACAGGAAAAGCGAGAGTCTGCTAATTCGTCAGAGTCCGTGGGCAGCACCGCAGACTATTAAAAACCGGAAGTACTTCCGGTTTTTAAACGCTATTCGCCGCTCTATTTTGGTTTTGATAGATTGACATCAAACTTTATTACTCTTATAATGAAAATGATAGATTCATTCATCCTGAATTACCTCTAGAAAATATAAACCCAAAATAGAGGAGGCTTCTAAAATGAACATAATCCACAAGTCCATTTATATTATCAATTACGAGACCCAGCAAGTTATTTTAAGGGAGCCTCCGGCAACCTTTGATTCCTATGTTGCTGAGTTGATTAACCATATCAGCAACAATACTTCTGTACGTGAGTACAAAACACATTCCGACTCAACTGAAGTAATTAGCTGTATACTGAAAATCTGTGCTAATCAAACGAATGAAAATTCTGTTTTAGACAGAATGAAAATTCTTGCTCGCCGTCTCTTGTTAGAAGAAACCAAAGCGCAAATACAAATTCGCCACACTAATACAACTGTTCAAAAAGGCAGTCTTATTCAAGCCCTACTTTTTGATGACATTGCAGAGAAGTATGTATATCTCCTTGCCAAAGTTGAGCATACTGAATGGGTTGATGATTCGGATTTTACTTTCAAAACCGGTTTTTCTAAGGATAAAAAGACTATATGGAAGTCATGTCTGTTCGATTTATCAAACCTCACTGCTCAGGAATTCTATGCCAAGGTTTATTCTGACACCAAAGCACAGTACTGGAGCAACGGATTTTTGGAACTCGAGGAATTAAAAAACGATGAGCTAAACACTCAACGAGCTTTTCAAGCAATTGAAGCTACATTAGGTCATGGATTCAGGGGCATCACTGGACCGGATCACACAATAATCAGAAACTCTTTTATTGGTTATTTGAAAAGCAACGAACACATCGACTATCCATCTATGGTAAATTCTATCTTAGAAAATTACCAACCTGAGGATACAAATATTTCACCTGAAAAGGTGGAATCGATCCGAAAAGCTTTGCTTGAACAACCTGAAAAGAGAAAATTTGATAACCAATTTAACTCTGTTAGTACTGCTATTAACGCTCGAATCAAAAAAGTATACCATGTCTATGAAGGCATCGACTTAAGCGTTAAAGGAAATATACCCAACTTGTCTTCGATAATTCAATCTGTCGAAAAAGATGGCTCCCAATATTTAATGATACGCACTACGGATGACAAGACTTATAAGCAATTCCATTTTTCTTCTAATTGACACCGATATATTAGCAAAAGTTAAGAAAGGGGTGCGAACTGTGAAGCTGTTTTCAGAATTTAACAAAGTATTTCAAATTGATAACATAAGCATTTCTGAACGTCTAAACACCGCTGAGGCATCCTTTACCACCAAACTTCAGATATTACCAAGTATCGAAGCTATACGTTCTCTTTGTAACCTTATTCCTGATAGAGATAATTTTTGTTTAACATTTAAGAACGATAGTGATGATATAGTTTATGTTACAAATCAATCTTTCGCATCGCTGGATTTCTCTATCTTAACCGAAAATCTGTCTCCGGAAGATGACATTGATATAAAAATTCAAATTGATAAAAAGGTGTCTGACGGCAAATTTTCTATTTACGATTTTTCTTCGTTTTCAAAAGATTTATCAAAACGCCCCATCCTTGAGGTTTTAAGATGGTTTTCAAATCAATTACATAGAGAAAGATATCTCAAATTTGAGATATACGATGATGATATTTCATTTTCGACTAGAACCATGGCATTTGAATCTTCTGAAAATGCTACATTCAAGCCCAAAATCGATAGAAATCAGCGACTGAATGATTGCAAAGCTACTGCATGTTTTTACAATATGAATACCTTTGAGGTCATACCGGACGATTTCATTATCGAAGGAGTTATGAGATCTGGTGACTGCCTTAAACCTCTTTTGGGTAAACTTGCAACAGTTCTTTCATTAGCGTACGTAACAACTTCAACCTCCATCGCTGATCGAGTAATGAATGTTCAAATCAGCGGCCAAAAAACGGTAACTTATAAATTATCTATTGATGATATTCACGAAGATGAAAAATGGCAAAATATTTACACTTGGATATACACGGATGGTAATCCCACAGATAAAGCACTAATAGCTCATAATGTCATCAGCTTATATTGCAAAGATGCAAAAAAAATCAATCTTGACGATGAAGTATTTGAAGCAATAAAAAGCAATTACAATTTGTATTTGCGAAAAAATGTTACTCAATACCTCGACATGAAAAGAGGGCTTGCTGAGTTTATTCAAAATGTTGTTGCGCATGTAGGTGACTACGCACTAGCTATTCTTGATAAATTCAAAAAGAACCTTATAGCTATATTTGGCTTTCTTTTCACCGTAGTATTAACAAAAATCGGAGGAACACAGAAATGGGATGAAATATTTACAAGGGATACCATCTACCTCATTGAAATTTTTGTTTGCGGTTCATTTGCTTATATGATCCTCTGTTTCTTTGAAATTCGTTTCAAGTTAAAAAAGGCTAAAGAAGGATACATTCAGCTTAAAGAAAACTATAGCGATATACTATCTGATATTGAGATTAAAGAAGCGTTCAAAGATGACGAACTTTTACGTAACACTGAAAGTTCAACTCGAAGAAGTACAATCTTTTGGTCAGTTGCATGGGGCATACTATTGGTAGCCGCAATAATTATAATTGAAGTTTTCACCGCAAATCATGGCTTGTTTGTATGGCTGTGGAATAAAGTATTTTGAGCTGAACATAACCTACTTTTAATATCAAGATATAATTTAAAAACCGGAAGTACTTCCGGTTTTTCTTTTATTAAAATCAAAACTCAGAAGGGAGACGCCAGTATGGCAAAGCAAAAGAAAACCGGCTTCGGTACGTACATTACGACACTTGTCGTCGATTCTGACCTCACGGCCACCGAAGCCCGCCTGTTTGCATTCATGCAGCTTCATGTTGATTACCGTACCGGTGTTTTCGATCTGAAGCGCAAAACGACCTGCGCAAAGCTTGACATCAACCTCACTACATATACCCGCGCTCTGCGCACACTTATCGAAAAAGAGCTCGTTTCTGTCAAGCGCCGTACTCGCGGCGGGCAGCAGATTACCTCTCATATTCAGCCGCGCATGGAGGGATTCAAGCTGCGCTTCCCGCGTTGTTTGATTTCCGAGCTCCGTGATACCGCCTTTTTGGTCTACGTCGAGCTCTTAAACCGCTGCGGTAAGGAGTCCTGGTCTCTGAGCCGTCGTGTGCTCGCCAAGAAATTCCACTGCTCGGCCCTCACAATCAGCCGCGCAATCCGGCAGCTCAAGGAACGCAACTTGATTGATGCTGTACCGGACTATGACCGTCAGGGCATCAATCGTTTCCGTGCCCTCTCCCTGCATGAGCGCGTAGCACGCTTAAAGCGCCAGCATAGCCGCACCATGCTCTTTTTCTATCAGATGCACAAACTCGTACTCGAACGCAAGAGGCAGCGTGCAGCTGCCCTGAAGCGTCGTTATGCGTATTCCCTTTTTGCAGCACCCTTATCATCTATGCACCTGCTCTTTCCTATACCCCGTTGTTTTATTAGTAAGGAAAGAAAAAATAAAAGTTTACCATTAGCTAAGAGTAATTCTCTAATGGGACTTTTGCGCCGAAAAGTAATGGATCGTGCACGAAGTCCCATGGTGGAGTTTTCCGGATAGAAAAAAGAAAATGAGCTGTGACCGGGTGAAGGAATCAGCTCATTTTCTCAAGCAAGGTGACACTACAAGTGCCCCTTTTCTGCTTCCAGTATAGGTTTTTTCTCTCCGTTTGTCAAGCAAAAAGCGGAAGTACTTCCGCTTTTTTTGCTTTTCATCTTCGCCTTTGTTAGAATTCAAGCACCCTATGTGGGGAATTTTAATAAAGGAAGTAGCAACATGTACGAAACAAACAAAAGGGATTACACACTCGGCGAATGGCTTGATATTTGGCTCGAAGAAATCGCGCCCACAAAGCGAAAGCCCAACACTATAAGCATTTACCGGGACGCCAGACGGCGGCTGCTGACCCATCACCCGGAGGCCGCCGGTATTCTTCTCGTTGAGCTCAATGCTTTACAGATTGAAGGCTGGTTGGACTCCATGCGGCAGAAGTATGCAAAGTCAACGCTGCGCCATATCCGCGTTATGCTGAATCAAGCATACAAGTCCGCAATAAAGGGACATAACTGTGACGATAATCCCGTTAAAGACGCAGCACTTCCCGCCGCGCGAGAAAAAGAAGTTAAAGCGCTTACACAGCGAGAACAGGCCGCATTTGAAGGATGTTTTCACATACTGAAAAAACCGATAGATGAATACATTCTGCGCATGTATTTATTGACCGGTCTGCGCCGGGATGAGCTACGCCTGATGCAATGGCGGCAATACGATCCGCAAAACCGCACGCTCAAAATTCCCGAAAGCAAAACCGAAGCCGGTGTCCGTCTTCTCCCTGTTTTGCCCGAAGCCGCCGCTATACTCTACATGATCCGGTGCAATACCGAGTATAACAAGCCGCATGACTATATATTCAGCGTGGCTGATAACGGGAATAAACCGTTCAGCACATATCATTTGCGCTATATCTGTACGCGCGTTTCAAAGGCCGCCGGTATTTGTCATGTTACTCCACATATGCTACGGCACACCTTTGCTACACGGCTGATAGAAAAAGGCGCCGATCCGAAAAGCGTCTCTATGCTTCTGGGGCACAAAAACGTTGTTTTCACGCTGCAAAAATACGTTTCGCCGGATATGGAGCACCTTGAAACAGAAATTATGCGTCTTTCTCAAATCAAAAAATCCTGAAAAATAAAAAAATTCGAGAAATTTTTCCCGAATTTTAAAAAAAGACTTGAAATTTACGGCTTATAGTAGTAAAATATATATTGCAAAATGAATAAAGCCCCACTAAATCAAAAATTTTTGCGCAAAAATTTTTGATTTATTCCGTTCAGATGCGCCAACATCCAAAGGAACTCGTGAAGCTTATACTCATATTGTGTTTAATACGTATGTATTATAACACATTATAAGTCTGTGTTCAAGAGCCTTTTGCTGTTACATCTGCGGAAGGCTCTCTTTTATTTTGCCCGTACCTTGACAATCGAATGAACCCACAGACGAGAATACCCGGCGCAAATCAGTGTGCATGTGCACGCCTCTACAATGGGAATCACGCGGATAAGCGCGACCGGACAAACCTGATCGTGCCGCACGTACAGGAACGGCGTCTGAGAACGGGTCACTAAAACCAGAAATATTAAAACAAATATTCTTTGTTTTAATTGATGTGCACAGCTAGAAGTGGTTGTGCACATACATTAGAGCAAAGTTAATCTTCTAAAATCCACTCAGTATCATCTAACGCTCTAATTGCATACAATTTGCACTTTCCAAACTTACATGCCTCTGGACTTTCCTTTGACAAAAATTTACATGTGGAATTTTTGAAGTCGAAATAAGCACAAGAATACTTAGAAGCACGAGTACTCATTCGCGGAAATGAAGGGCAATGGCCATATACATTTGGAAGTTTATTTCGCGTTTTCAAAATACAATTCACCTCGGTTCTGCTTAAAAATTGAGCAACAATTCCGAACCAGAATTGTTCTCCTCCTGTAAGTAAACCCTCTTGATCAAAGTCAAGGTAAATTGCATAAACGCAATATATTTACTTAGTCAACGCGCCCAACGGACTTCCGTTGAGCGCATAACTAAGATAAAATCTTCTGGAGGTGACACCCGGATTTGAACCGGGGAATCAGGGTTTTGCAGACCCTTGCCTTACCACTTGGCTATGTCACCATTTTGAAAAAGACGCCTTATCTTCAGCGTCTTTTTCTTTTGGAGCGGACGACGAGGCTCGAACTCGCTACCTCCACCTTGGCAAGGTGGCGCTC
>OIEL01000182.1_pt1 | contig 46150 bp, 35 predicted proteins | sample 1581731 | NCBI WGS metagenome assembly OIEL01 (sample SAMN01760977, study PRJEB22395) | human gut metagenome | reverse complement strand
GCCAAGTGGTAAGGCCCCGGTCTGCAACACCGTCATCGCCGGTTCAAATCCGGCTCGCACCTCTTCTAAGAAACCTTGTTATCTAAGTTGATAACAAGGTTTTTGTGTTATAAATCTGTCAATTTGCACTGATAAGTGGTCTGTAGTTATACAACATGAACATACAAAATCTTGAATATGTATTTTCATTTTGGTATACTGTAGAAGTATTAGTGGCTATTTTTATGTGCGGGAGGTAGGATATGACTCAGGCGTTGAGGGAATATAAGAAAATAGAATATAAATTGGATCAGGTTACACCTATTAACAAGTATGAGCTCAATGCTTATAATGTACCATTTGCAGGTAATACAAGTATGTGCAGAGAGATATTTGTTAAGGGGGAGCGAAAGCTGGAGTTTTCAATAGATGGAGACATGAGTTTCCTTCAGATCATGCAGAAACCGGTATTTAGTGATGAACTGATAGAGTACATATTCAGTATAAGTAAGCAGCTTGTTTCAATAATACAGAATGGACTTGCATTTGATAAGATAGTATGGGACTGCAATTATATGTTTGTAAGACTGCGCGATTTCAGTGTACAGCTTTTGTACCTTCCACTGGATACAAGATTTGAGACAAGAAACATAGGTGATTTCATAAAGAAAATGTTGTCAGGGTTTGTTTTTGCACATACACCAGCTATAGAGTGTGCTAATCGGATAGTGGATTACTTCAACGATCACAAAGAATTTGATGCTTTTCATTTTAATGAGTTTGTGTCAGAACTCAGGTCAGCCAGCCAGCTTCTCATAATTCAGGGGGAGAAGGGAAGAAGTGAGATGCTTTCCGATGTGAATGACGGCAACAGCAAAGAGAAAGCCATACAGAAGGCGGAAGAGGCTGCAAAAAAGGCTGAGGAAGCCAGGATAAATGCCGAGAACGAGGCAAAGAGACAGATCCAGGAGGCAAAATATCAGGCCGAGCTTGCAAAACAGGCCGAGGAGAATAGAATGAAGGCTGAGGCCGCCAGGGTAGAGGCTGAGATATGGAGACAAAAGGTTGCCGCCGAGGCAAGAGACTATGAGAGAACGGCTATTCTCGTCACACAGGACAACCCGGATGAGAATTCAGATAGTTATGATGATATGGAGAAGGTGCGTGTTGAGCAGATGCTTAAGACAGTCATGGAAGAGAGGCAGAGAGCGGAGAAGGCTTCATCACAGTATGCTGATGAGATAAGACGTGCCAGAGAACAGGAGATGCAGGCAGAAGAGGCCAGAATGCAGGCTGAGTTTGCTGCAAGAAAGAATGAGGAAGAGGCGAAACGCCAGGCTGATCTTGCGAGACGTCAGGCTGAAGAGGCCAAAAGACTCAGTGAGCAGGTGGATGAAGAACCGCCAACTACTCTGTTTAGCAACAGAACTCTTGTGAGCGAAAATATACCAACTTTGATGAGAGTTAGCACAGGAGAGACAGTTCAGGTAACTAAACAGGTATTTTGTATAGGAAAAGCTGATCAGGGAGTTGACTATAAAGTCATAGGAAATAAATCAATAAGCAGGAGACATGCTTATATAACAAGCATCAACGGAATAAATTATCTGAGGGATAACAATTCCACAAACCATACTTTTCTCAATGGAACACAGGTATACAGTAATGTGGATGTGCCTATACCTGATAACAGTGTGATAAGACTTTCAAATGAGGAGTTTATTTTCAAGACCAACTCATAATTTGTATGAGTCATATTTGGTATATAAGATATGTTAAAAACATGTGATCAGAACATGTAAAGATGGAGGAGATATTATGTATTGTGACAATTGTGGATGTGAACTGGGGGAGAATAGTAGAAAATGTCCAGTATGTGGAAAAGAGTTTCCTATGATAAATCCAGTTCAGGAAGACGAAGAAGGAACCACTGTCCTCACATCATCCCAGATGGGACATGCTGATGTACAAGAAAATACAGGTGAACAGAACCAGAATGGCGGAAATAAACCGGAAAATCAGAATCAGGCAAATGGTCAGACTCTTGGAGTTCAGAAACAAACGAATGGTCAGATTCCTGGAGTTCAGAAACAGACGAATGGTCAGATTCCGGATAACCAGGACATCATGATAAGAAAAAAAGGCGAGAAAAAAGGAATGAGTAAGGGTGCGAAGGCAGCTCTGATAATAATTCCTATATTAGTTGTCGCAGCAATTGCGGTTCTTGCAGTCATATATGTTCCAAAGTTCAGAAAATACAACGAAGCTGAAGATCTGATGACACAGGGAAAGATCGAGGAGGCAGTTACTATTTACAAGGATCTTGGAGACTTTAAGGATTCGTATATCAAGGGTAACGGAGCAGCTTATTACAGATATGCCGCAGAGCTTGAAAAGGATGGAAGAAATCTTGAGGCTGCCGAGTATTATAAGAAATCTGCAAACAGCATGAAGGCTGCAGAGGATTACGGCAAATCAGACGATAAGAATTCAGATGAAATAGACAGTTCGGACGCATTTGATAAGGCGGATCAGTGTTATTACAACGCCGGAATGGATCAGATGAATGCAGCATCGTATGATTCTGCTATAGAGGCGTTCAAGAACGCGGGAACATACAAGGACTCATCAGATAAGGTCATAGAGTGCACATACAAGAAGGCACAGGCTTTGATAGGTTCTAAGGACTATGACGGTGCCATAGAGATACTTTCAACTATAGAAGATTACAGCGATGTCAAGAATCTTCTTGCCCAGTGTTACTATAACAAGGGATCCGAGCTCTTAAAGGCAGGAAAGTATGACGAGGCATATGATATGTATACAAAGTCAGAGTATGACGACTATAAGAAAAAGGCAAGTGAGTGTATATATCAGAAAGCGGGCGAGTACTACAAAGAAAAGGATTACAAGAATGCACTCAAAAGCTATGAAAAGGTAGATTCAAGTTATAAGAAGTGTATTAAAGAGAAAGACAAATGTTATATAGGTCTGGCAAGTCAGGAGTATAAAAACAAGAATTATAAGAGTTCAGTCGAGTATTATGAAAAGGTTCAGAAAACCGATGTGTCAGAAAAAATAGTCAAGGCAAAGCTTGCATATATAAGTGCAAATAAAAACGCTTCAAATGAGACGACAATGACATATATAGGACAACTCAGATATGCAGGCAATGAAAAGGCTCAGAAGGTATTTTTGGAGCTTGTGAAGTGGAATATAGAGTCATTTGTAAACAGTAGCGAAAAGGATATGGAGAAGAAGTCTAACACTATAACAGCAAAGGCTGGATCTGATATATATATACACACTTCATTTAGTTTTTCAGGTGATGATTCAATGAAAATAAGTGGATATGTAGTATATTCAGATGGAAATAAATCTGACAGTATAAGTTTTTCAGATAATGTTGTAGATGGATGGTCTTCATGGGTCAAGATAAATGGAGATGGAATACCAAAGGGTGTAACATATCTTTATCTTGTAAATGATAATACAGATAAAATAATTGAGGTTTATCCTTTTACTGTAAAGTAGGTGAAAAAATGATAAAGAGACCTGAACTTCTTGCACTGGAATTTTACAAATCAAGGCCTTTCAAGGGCAGTGATAAGGGAATACGGTACATGATACAGAAGGATACAGTTCCGGTTGAAAGAGATAGTGAGAATCAGGATGAAGATGGCGAAACAGAAACAAAAACAGTCCTGACAGCATTTATATGGCCGGAGCCGTTCTGCTTTGAGGTTACCTCAGATGAGAAAAAAGGATCAAAGCAATTTGATTTTTCTGAAGAGGGTTTGTGTGAAGCGATAGACTGGCTGAATGAGAATCATGATGCGTATGTGTACAAAAAACAGTAAAAAAATTATAAAAAAATTAATAAGGGTGGTAGCGGCTGTCATCGTACTGATGGCAGCTGTTGTTGCTATTATCCTCTTTCATTTTATTAGAAAACCACAGGTGAAGCTTGTGGAGTCCATGACGAAGACTGTAAGCTCGTCTCAGAAATCCGATCTTAACAGCAGATATGGCACCTATGATATATGTCAGCGTATGATAAAGGGAAATACAAATTTTTCATTTGAGGATACAAGTGATGAAACCGATGGAAAAACTGTTCAGATAGAGCTTCTCAGATCTGCGGCAGATCAGAAATTTTTTGCACAGACATCCATAGATGACAAGAGCTTTAAATTGTTTGTAAACAAGAAAACCTCTCTTATATATATAGATGACATGGCGGTAAGAATAAAATACGCGGATAATCTGATAACCAATATGAGCAACTCCCCCATAACAACAGTTCTTGGCCTTGACAATGAGACAGTGTATACATTTGGAAGTGCTTATGAGAATTGCATGAGACTGGCTGCAAATAATTATAAAGAGGATAATAATATAAAGACAGATGTCATAGAAAAAACATTAAAATACTTTCTGGATATGCAGGGAGACTATGAAGGCAGCCGTGATATCACGGTTGGGGACAAGTCCCAGAAATGTAAAGTTTATTCAGTGGTGTTTGATGTTCAAGATTTTTATAAATATCTTGATGATTGTTTTGGAACTCATGAACTTGATCTGCAGGAGGTTTATGATTCACTCAGCAAATATATGCCTGACTTAGAAACCATTGACAACGCTGCTGTTATGGTACATGATATAAAACAATTTGTGGATGATATATTGGATGGAGACAACATAACATTTTATTTTGCAATAAATAGATCTGGCGAACTGGTCACATTGTATGCAGATGATATATCGGACAGAAAAGTCAGCGTGAACCTCAGTTTTAGTGGAACTGACTACATAGCTCAGTCGTATGAACTGTCGGTAAATATTCCTGGACAGGATGGGAGATCATTTGTTTTTTCAAAGAAAGATGTCACGGATGGGGATGAAATAGGAGTATCATATAGGGCGAAGATAGACTCCGCGAGTGTTTCCGGTAATATAGAAGGTGGTCTTGATGTTTTGTTTTTGGACGACAATGCAGAGATCAACTTAAAGATCGGAAATGCAGGGATAAAGAAATCCGCATTGATATCCGGCAACAAAAAAGGAAGCAGTCTGGATTTTAAATGGAATGAAAATGGAGAGGGAAGTCTTCACATAGGCTGTGATCCGGATTCCATAGACAAGCCAGAGTACAGTGACAGTATAGATTTATTTGACACAGATATAATCAGCGCGTATAAATTTATGAAGAAGATAATGAATAACGGCTGATATAATAAATGAAAATTATACATACAGACCTGAATTATATGGAGATATGATATGAGTGATACAACTGCAGTAAACAACACAGAAAAGGGTAAATACACTTCAGGTGTAGTGTACAAGATCATAATAGCTATGACATTTCTGATAGCATTTGGACTTATTATGGTGGCAAGTACATCAAAAGTTCAGGAAGTGTCGGAGAATTTCAGAGAGCATGTTATATATATAGGTATAGGTATAGCTTTGGTATTTTTTTGTGTATATGTACCATATGGATGGTATAAAAAGCTTGCCTGGGTGGCATATGGAATATCCGTAATCCTTACAGCGTGTCTTATGAACAAATCGTGGGGAATTGAGGTAAACGGTGCTACAAGATGGCTTAAATTTCCAGGATTGCCACAGTTTCAGGTGGCTGATGTTGTAAAGACATGTATGATCATATTTATAGCGGCATATATAAGCAGTAAATGGCGTGAGATGGACAAATTCAAAACCATAATTATATTGTGGCTGGTAGTTGGCGCCGAGGCAGTGTTCCTTTATAAGGTATCGAATAACCTGAGTTCAGCCCTGGTTGTTTTGGGTATATGTTATCTCTGTACTTTTATAACAAGTAAGAACTGGAAGCTTCATCTTGTAGTTCTGATTTTATTCCTGCTCGTTGCTGCAGGACTTATAGGTTATGTTGTAACACATCTGCCAACACAGGATGAATTAAAAAATGATGATAACAACTTCCGTTTTGGAAGAATTATTGGATGGCTTTACACAGACAGGTATGAGCTGGACGAGGGTTATCAGGTTAAACAGTCGCTCTATGCAATAGGAAGTGGATCACTTCTCGGCAAAGGCCTTGGAAGTGGTACCCAGAAGCTGGAGAAAATACCAGAGGCTCAGAACGATATGATATTTGCCATCGTATGTGAGGAACTTGGATTGGTTGGAGCAATACTTCTCTTCCTTATGTATGGATATCTCATATATCAGTTATACGTGATAGTAAAAGAGTCAACAAATGTATTTGGAAGTGTTCTTGTAATAGGAACGATGGTACATTTTATATGTCAGATAATCATTAATGTATGCGTAGCCACAAATCTTTTTCCAAACACTGGTGTTTCACTGCCATTTATAAGTTCGGGAGGTTCGGCACTGATAACTACTATGATAGAATGTGGAATCTGCATAGGTGTGCGAAGTCAGCAGACAAAGAGAATGTATCAGAAACATCTGGCAGAATAAGAGGATAACAATTGCTACGAGGAGGAAATGTATGCGAAAAATCAGGGAAATAGCGCTTGTTACTGCAACTGCATTGTTGATGACAATGTGTCCTGTTGATATGACAGGTTCAAATTCGAAACATAGCGGCAGAGCAGGATATACAGTGTATGCAGCAGAGACAGACAGTGCGGAATATACAGTGGCATCATCTTCAGATTCTGATAAGCCTGTAGAAAAAAACGGCTGGTATAATGAAGATGGAAAGAGATTTTATTATAGCGAAGGTGAAAAACTGAAAAGCCAGCTTCTTCAGATAAATGAGAAAAACAATGGTAAGATATACAAAAATACATATTATTTATCCTCCGACGGATCAGTGGCTGGTGGATTAAAAAAGGTAAATGAAAGTCTGTATTATTTTGATTCAAGCTCTAAGACTTTTCCTGGAGCTGCGGTCAGTGGATGGAAATCTGTAAATAATAAAACATATTATTTTCTCAGCAGCAAGAAAGCCGCCGTGGGTGTCACGACAATAGGATCAAAGAAATATTATTTTGCACCTGATACAAATGTACTTCAGGGTGGACTTAAAAAAACGACAAACGGATATATGTATTTTTCAACGAAGACAGGTGTGGCTGTTGTGAACAGACTGGTTGACAGCATGTATTTTAACGGCGATGGATATGCCGTTAAAAGAAAGTTTGTTACATACAATGGAAATGATTACTATATAGGGTCTAATTACAAGGCAGTGACGGGAATAAAAAAGATAGATAATTATTACTATAACTTTGATTCTAAAGGTGTCATGAAGAAGAATGTGTGGTATCAGTCAAAGTCCGGCAGATATTATTTTGGTTCCAACGGACGTACGGTGAAGGGATTGAACAGGATAAGCGGTTATACGTTCTATTTTGATGGCAATTTTAAGATAGTTAAAAATACCTGGAAGACCATAAACGGCAATAAATATTATTTTGGACCGAGCAGTAAGGCATATACAGGACTCAGAAAGATAGGTAATTATTACTATTACTTTGGTGCCAAAGGAGTAATGGCAAAAAACAAATTTTTAAAAATATCAGGCAAGAAATATTACTTTGGAGGCAATGGCAGAGCCTATATCGGTGTGAGACGTGTAAATGGAGAGGTGTACAACTTTTCTTCAAAGGGATATCTGACAACTGGTATCAAGAAAGTATACGGTAGACTGTATCTCTTTGATGAGAACGGAAAAGTCGTGAGAAGAAGTGGATGGTATACTTCAAAGAAGGGCAATAAGTATTACCTGAAATCAAATGGAAGCCTTGTAACTGGATATAAGAAAATTGGCGATGATTTCTACTTTTTTAGTGAGACTAACGGCCGTATGTACAAAAACAGATGGACATATGCAAAGGGATACAAGTTCTACTTTGGAAAAAATGGAAAGAGACTTACAAATGTTGAATCCATTTTAGGCCCACAGGATTCATATGAGATCATGGTGAATAAGACTACAAATGTTGTAACGATATATGCAAAGGATGGCAATAAGGGATATACGATTCCAGTCAAAGCATTTGTGTGCTCAGGAGGAGACAGTACACCTCTAGGAACCTTCTATATACCAGCAAAATGGAGATGGCTGTCACTTGTTGGCAATTGTTATGGACAGTGGAATACACTGATAACCTACGAGGAAAGCATATTGTTCCATTCAGTATATTACGATGAGGTGGATGCAGATACGTTGTCAGTGGATGCATACAATAAGCTTGGAACTACATGTTCTCATGGATGTATAAGACTTAAAGCTGGCGATGCAAAGTGGATATATGACAATTGTTCATTGGGAACAAAAATTACTATATTTGAGAGCAATGCTGATGGTCCTTTCCCAAAACCATCATTTGTAAAGCTTAGTTCTAGCCATACATGGGATCCTACAGATCCAAATATGGCTTATAAATGTAAAGAACGTGGATGTCATAAAGGAATAGCGTGGTAAAATTATGGAATACAGAGCGAATATGAGTAAAAAAATATATATCATAGCCATTTTCATTTTGGCTGCGGCTTCCTTGTTTGTCCTGTCCGCCTGTGAAAAAAAAGATAATGGAACAGAGACAACACAAAAAAAAATAATGAATGGAACTGTTGAGTCTGCTGCTGATTTCACACATATAGGCGTGTATATAGATGTGAATAAAAATGATTCTGGAGTTACTGATGTCAAGTATACTATATCTGGAGAAATTGCCATAGTGAGCTTCAGATATAAAGGAGTCCGGGTAGAACTGAGGGGATCTTGCAAATACAGTCAGTATGAACTTGCTGGAGTGAAAGATACCAGCAATGGAGATCTGATAGCCACTGATATAAACGGGTATAGAGCTTCACTTTACACACTTGATCCTGGAAGAATAATTTTTTGGAGTGATGGCAAGATCAACTATTCTCTGTACATATATGTCACTGCTACGGATGATGATGTTAATGATATTGTGAAACAAATATCGTTTGAGAGCCGCTATGAAGAACGCGATGATGTCAAAAATCAGACAGTTGATGAAGGAAAGCAATTTGCAGAGAAAATCATCAAGGTATTTTGTGATAAAGATATAGAGGCTCTGGAAGATATGATGTATTATCCACAGGAGCTTGGAAATGGCAATTCTGTTGCAAATGTAAATGAATTGAGAAATCTCAGCAAGGATGATATGTTTACAGATATACTTATAAAGGCTCTGAGCGACAAGAATGCACTTGACGAGATGAGAATATCTGATGATTGCACGGAGTACACCATCGGAACAAATTACAAGAATGTTCATTTCAAACTGATGGATGATGGACAGTTTCTTATTACAAAGATAAACAACTAAAATAAATTATTAATTCCCCAGACATAACCTAGTCGGATTGGTGTGTCTGGGGAATTTTGTATGTTGGGATTAGATTTTATCAGATAAGTGAAAAACCAGCCGTATATTGTTTGTTTGTGAGATAAAATAGAAGACGAATTGGATTGAGAGCGTGTATTAAAGTCCTTAAAATTGAAAACAGGACAAGCTGGATGCGTAAGACGGAACCTGGTTTGGTACTGTAAAGGAGGAAAATACATAATGGCGGAAAAAAGTTACAGCATAAGTGAAGCGGCGGCGATGGTTGAGGTTGAGACTCATGTACTCAGGTACTGGGAGGAAGAACTTGAGATAGACATAAGAAGAAATGAGATGGGTCATAGATGTTATGAGGACCGGGATGTCAAGATATTGCAAAGAGTAAAGATACTCAAGGATAAGGGAATACAGCTCAAGGCTATAAAGGATATGGTTCACAAAATGTATGATATGCTGGATGAGAGCAAGGATGAAAAAAAATCAGTGAAGCCTGTGGACAATGGTGCAAATGATGAAGCTGACGAAAATCCAGATGAATTAGACAGGATATTGAATGAAGACAAGCTGTTAGATATAAAAAATATAGACACAATAAGAGTCAATTGTGGGGACAGCAAATATGGTTCCGGGGATGAAGGCACTGATTCCAGAATAGTTGATTTCAAGATGGCCCAGTTTCAGAATATTATGGATAAGATAGTGAGCAATTCCATAAAAAACAATATAAAGATGATAACTCAGTCAGTATCTGGGACTGTCACGGAGAATGTAATAAAACAGATAGATGTACTTATACAGGAAAAGGAGGAGCAGGAGGAGGCAAGATACAGAAGGCTTGACACAACGATCAGGGAACTGCAGCAGACCAGACAAGAGATAGCAGCATCTGAGGCTGGCAGAAAAAGAAGAGGACTGTTCAGAAAGAAAAATAAATAGTGAAAAAGATCATTAAACATATTATTAAACATATAAGGGTAGTTGTTTATAAAAACTTCATACACTGTCAGGGTGATTTCATGTTATAGTAACCGTGGGAGTTGATATAAGATGAACATCACAAAAAAAGTAAAGATAATGATCATAGTAGTGTGGCTTACCGCATTGGTATCTATGGTAATAGGAACATGTATTATAGGAAAATATTTTATAACGGGAACGTATGGCAGTAATCATTCCCTGCAGCTTTTATATAGCCAGAATGATCCGGTGAATGATGTATACAAGGCAATATCGGCAGAGAGAGAGAGTATTATAAATAAGGTAAAGAGCAATCCAGGTTATTACCTTGACAAGAAGAATGCCGCTGATCTCAATGAAAGGACATCTGCAAACAACACATATGTGATCATGAAGGTGGATGACGAGTACATATTTGTGGGGGTTGATACATTTTCTGATGCGCTGAAAAATCAGTTAAAGTTTAACGACAGCAGCACAAATATAAGTACTATAGACGAGGATACAGATGTCGGAGGGGAAAATCAGATCAAGGTTCAGGAGTATCTGATGACGCAGCCATCCATGTATCTCTGTAACCAGATATCCTATGTATATCAGGGGCAGAGTGTTGATTTGTATATGCTCACATATTATGGTAATTATATGGACAGATTCAGAGGAACGATGTTTGGCTACATAATTCTTATGGTCGTCATCATGTTTATACTCAGTGGACTAGTGGCATTACTTATATATCAGCAGTTTGTAAATCCTCTTGTAAAACTCAAACAGGCTGCAGAGAAAATGGGGTCCGGTAATCTTGATGAGAAAATAGAGATATGTAAAAACAGGGAAGATGAGGTCGGCGAGCTCTGTGAATCATTTGAGAATATGCGTCAGAGAATGAGTGATTTTGCAAAAGCTAAGATGCATTATGAGGAGGAGAACAGACAGCTCATAAGCAATATATCCCATGACCTTAGAACCCCTATAACCACTATAAAGGGTTATGTTGAAGGAATTATGGATGGTGTGGCAGATACACCAGAGAAGCGTGACAGATACCTAAAGATGATATACAGCAAAGCAAATGAGATGGACAGTCTGATAAATGAGCTGTCGCTCTACACGAATATCAACAACAATGCGATACCGTATGAGTTCCACAGAGTATCGGTGAAGGATTATTTCAATGACTGTATGGAGGAAGTGCACGCAACACTTATGTCCAAGAATATGACTCTGACATACAGGAATTATTGTGATGATGATGTAATGGTAATAGTTGATCCGGATCAGCTAAAGCGTGTTATCAATAATATCGTAACAAATTCTATAAAATATATGGATAAGGAATATGGACAGGTTGATATCAGCATATATGACAATGATGCTGAGGTAAAGATTGCCATCAATGACAACGGCAGGGGAATTGATACGGATAGTCTCCCTCATATATTTGACAGAATGTACAGGGCAGACAGTGCGAGACAGTCCCGGGGAGGAAGCGGTCTGGGACTTGCTATTTGTAAGAAGATAGTGGAAGAACACGGTGGAAATATATATGCGACCAGCCAGATAGGAAAAGGAACGACTATAGTGTTTACGCTGAAGAAATATATCCCGAAGGATGTTGGCAATGGAGCACAAGCAGATGGCGATGAAGAGTCCGCAGAAAACAGCCAGAAAGACATACAGAAGAAGGATGGCCAGCGTAGGGACAACCAGAAGAAAGATACACAGCGAAAAAGTACATTGCAGATTATAAATCCACTAAAGAAAAGGAGAGATACAGATGAGCAAAATATTGATAATTGAAGATGAGCTCAGTATTGCGGAACTTGAGAGAGATTACTTAGAGCTTAATGATTTTGAGGTTGAGATAGAAACAAATGGAATTAATGGACTGGAGAAGGCTTTGAGTGAGGAGTACAGTCTTATACTGCTTGACCTTATGCTTCCTGATATGGATGGATTTGAGATATGCCGTCAGATCAGGGAGAAGAAGGATATACCAATCATAATGGTGACAGCAAAGAAGAATGATATAGACAAGATCAGAGGCCTTGGTCTGGGTGTTGACGACTATGTGACGAAACCATTCAGTCCAAGCGAGCTGGTGGCAAGAGTGAAAGCTCATATATCAAGATATGAGAGATTGGTTGGATCAACAGCTCTCAAGAATGATGTCATCGAGATCAGAGGACTGAAGATAGACAAGACAGACAGAAGAGTATATGTAGACAACGAGGAGAAGGTATTTACAAATAAGGAATTTGACATACTGTGTTTCCTTGCCAGCAACCCAAATAAGGTATTCTCCAAGGATGAGCTGTTCAGCAAGATCTGGAATATGGACAGTATAGGCGATATAGCAACGGTTACTGTTCATATCAAGAAGATAAGGGAGAAGATCGAGTTCGATACCTCAAATCCACAGTATATAGAGACTGTATGGGGTGTTGGTTACAGATTCAGAATGTGATAAGAAAGCCCCAGACGGCGAACATGCAGCGTTCATGCTTGCATGAAACGCTGCATGTTCATCGGATGGGCAGATATTCATGAGCATGTATGCCGATAGGCAGGAATGCGAATGAATGTGCGATTACGAGAGCCACGAAGTGGCGAAGTAATCGTAAGGCTTTCTTATCACATTTATAATAAGCCCCAGACGGCGAATGAGGAGTAAACAAATGAAATTAAACATTTTACATGAGGACAGTGATATCATTGTGGCTGTGAAACCGTGTGGTGTGCCGACACAGCCGGACAAGACAAATTCCGAGAGCATGGTGAGCATGCTCAAACTTAGAATATATGAGAGAGAAAACAGAAAAGAAGAGCCATATCTTGTTCCTATACACAGACTGGACAGACCTGTCGGAGGAGTTATGGTATTCGCAAAGACGCCTGAGGCGGCAGCAGCTCTCTCAAAGCAGAGTGAGGATGGCACTATGCTCAAGTACTATCAGGCGATACTCACAGGAGAGCTTCCAAATGACCAGGGTGTGCTGAAGGATTACCTGCTCCATGACACAAAGGACAACGTGACGAAGACCGTGGACAAGGATACACCAGGGGCAAAGTATTCAGAGCTAGAATATGAGGTGCTGGATGTTATGGACACGGATGAAGGGGTACTCTCATATGTTCTTGTGGAGCTTATAACAGGAAGACACCACCAGATCAGGGCGCAGTTTGCAAAGAGAAAATGCGGCATATGGGGTGACACGAAGTACAATCCAAAGTTCCAGAAGACGAAGAAAAAATATAAAGAAATTGGACTTCATGCATCAAGATTGGAATTCGACCATCCGACCACAGGTGAGCACATGGTGTTCAAGCATGAGCCGGAGGGCGGCGCATTTGCGATACTGGATCTGGATGAGTTCTAAGAAAAAGAAATTCATAGGGCGGATGTCGACATGTTACGTGTTGACATCCGCCTTGAAATTATGTAGATTAAAGAGTGTATGCAATTAAGTAGTTCAGACAAAAATGAATGATGGTGACAATTCTAAATTAATTGAGTTGCGGCTAAGAGATTGCAGCAGCAGATATAGAATGTTTTAGAATAAGGAGATAAATAAGATGGCAAACGATAAGAAGATGGTTGAAGCTATTACTTCCATGGATGAAGATTTTGCACAGTGGTATACAGACGTTGTCCTCAAGGCAGGACTTATCGCATATACCAACGTGAAGGGATGTATGGCTATCAAGCCCGCAGGATATGCAATCTGGGAGCTTATACAGAAACAGCTTGATGAGAGATTCAAGGCTACAGGTGTGGAGAATGTGTACATGCCAATGCTTATTCCAGAGAGCCTTCTTGAGAAAGAGAAGGATCACGTTGAGGGATTTGCACCGGAGGTAGCATGGGTTACATATGGTGGACTCAATCCTCTTACAGAGCGTATGTGTGTAAGACCTACATCAGAGACTCTGTTCTGCGATTTCTACAAGAATGATATTCAGTCATATCGTGATCTGCCAAGGGTATATAATCAGTGGTGTTCAGTAATGCGTTGGGAGAAGGAGACAAGACCTTTCCTTCGTTCAAGAGAATTCCTGTGGCAGGAGGGACACACAGCTCATGCAACAGCAGAGGAGGCTGAGGCAAGAACAATACAGATGCTGAATCTGTACGCTGATTTCTGTGAGGATGTACTTGCTATGCCGGTTATCCGTGGACAGAAGACAGAGAAGGAAAAGTTTGCCGGAGCAGAGGCAACATACACAATAGAGGCACTTATGCACGACGGCAAGGCACTTCAGTCAGGAACAAGCCATAACTTTGGAGATGGATTTGCCAAGGCGTTTGGTATACAGTTTACAGACAAGGACAACAAGCTCAAGTATGTTCATCAGACATCATGGGGTATGACAACAAGACTTATCGGAGCTATCATCATGGTTCATGGCGACAATTCAGGTCTTGTACTTCCTCCAAAGGTTGCTCCAACTCAGGTTATGATCATTCCTATCATGCAGAAGAAGGCAGGGGTGCTTGAGAAGGCAGCAGAGCTCCGCGAGAAGCTTGGAGCGTTCAGAGTGAAGGTCGATGACAGCGATAAGAGCCCAGGCTGGAAGTTTTCAGAGCAGGAGATGAGAGGTATTCCTATCAGAGTTGAGATCGGACCAAAGGATATCGAGGCAAATCAGGCAGTTCTGGTACGCCGTGATACAAGAGAGAAGATTACAGTATCACTTGATGAGATAGATGCAAAGGTTGGAGAGCTTCTTGAGACTATTCAGAAGGATATGTTTGAGAGAGCAAAGGCTCACAGAGATTCACATACACATGCAGCTCTTAACTGGGATGAGTTCAAGAATATCATCGACAACGAGCAGGGCTTTGTGAAGGCTATGTGGTGCGGCGAGACAGCCTGTGAGGAAGCAATCAAGGACGAGACAGGAGCATCCACAAGATGTATGCCATTTGCACAGGAGCATCTCTCAGATGTATGTGTACACTGCGGAAAGCCAGCAAAGAAGATGGTATACTTCGGACGTGCATATTAAAATATAAATAATGATCATGCATAATAACTTCTTCAGCATCTTGCTGGAGAAGTTATTATTTTAGGGATATTCAACCAATTGGAAAATCATGAGACGAAGATGCGGAGAGAAGATATATGAGAATAGACATTCCAGAGGGAGCAAATAGGGTAATAGAGGGTCTTGAGGCAGCAGGCTATGAGGCTTATATAGTCGGCGGCTGCGTGAGAGATAGCATACTTGGAAGGTTGCCGGGGGACTGGGATATCACCACATCTGCCAGACCAGAGCAGGTGAAGGAGATATTCAGGCGTACCATAGATACGGGAATAGAGCATGGAACCGTAACGGTAATGATGGGCAAGGAAGGCTATGAGGTCACGACATACAGGATAGATGGAGAGTACAGTGACCACAGGAGACCTGACCAGGTTGAGTTCACGGCAAGTCTTGAGGAGGATCTCAAGAGAAGAGACTTCACGATAAATGCCATGGCGTACAGTCACAGCAAGGGAATCATAGACATGTTCGGCGGAGTACAGGATCTGAATGACAAGGTTATAAGAGCCGTCGGTGTGGCAAGGGACAGATTTGACGAGGATGCACTCAGAATACTCAGGGCGATAAGATTTGCCGGACAGCTTGGATTTGACATAGAGAGAGATACGAGAAAAGCCATGATAATTCAAGCACAGTATCTGAAAAATATAAGTGCGGAGAGGATCAGGGTGGAACTCACAAAGCTCCTAGTATCAGACCATCCGGACAAGCTTCTTGAGGCGTATGTCACAGGCATAACTTCATATATCCTTCCGGAGTTTGACAAGATGATGGAGCAGCCGCAGAACAATCCGTATCATAGATACAACGTGGGAGTACATTCCATAGAGGTGGTCAAGAATATCAGACCGGATGTGACCATGAGGTGGGCAGCACTTCTCCACGATGTCGGTAAGCCGGCAACACACACGGTTGATGAGAATGGCATAGATCATTTCTTTGATCATCCCGAGAAGGGTGTGCCTATAGCGGAAAGCATTCTGCGAAGACTCAAGTTTGACAACAACACTATCAAAGATGTGTGTACTCTGGTCAGATGGCATGATTATGGAATGGGAAGTGTTCCGAAAAAGGGCAGTATAAGAAAGCTTTTGGGAGAAGTCGGAAAAGATTTCTTCCCATATATAATCGAGATAAAAAAAGCCGACATGGCAGCCCAGAGTGATTACAATCTGGAGGAGAGACAGAGCCAGCTTGCAGCACTTGAGAAGAAATATGAAGAGATCATGGCATCAGATGACTGTGTCAGGATCAAAGATCTCAAGATAAATGGAGGAGATCTGATAAAGCTTGGAATAAAACCGGGACCTCAAATGGGTGAGATACTTCAGAAACTGTTGGATATGGTTATAGAAGATCCTGAAAAGAACGACAGAGAATACCTTATTGAACAGGTCAAAATGATGTAAGGAGTATGTATTTCCTATATCATATAAAAAAGAATTATTGGATGATGCGATAACAGTCGTAAAAAAATCCGGTAAAATATAATAACTTAAGAATGAATCTTAACAGCCCCTCATACAATAATTTAGCAGGTTATTATTGCTATAAAGTGAGCGAGGGCTTATCTGTGAAGTGGATGTGTGTATATTATCTGACATTACCATAATCAGGACATATGAATCCGCCGGCACTCAGCGATGCGGAGCGAGTGCTAGTGCCGTTGCAGGATTCATCGAGCGAGAGCGCTCATGATTAGGTAAGTCAGATAGATACACACTTCACAGATACCCCCGAGCGACAGTTGTAGGAGGGGGTTTTCATTTGGCTGAAAAAATGGGTGAAGTGTATGAGGCATATGACATGGAGGTGCAGGGGATAGGCAGAGGCAGAGGTGCTATTATTCTGATGACGGACAAGGGCATACGGCAGGTGTCGGCTCTAAATGGAACGGACGAGAGGCTTTTGCAGGAGAAACAGTTCAAGGATAGTATATATGAAAAGGGATTCTGCTATATAGACAGGGTGGTTCCGAACAGCGATGAGGAGCTTGTGACATGTGACAGGTATGGCAATCCATTTGTATGTCGGGAATATTTTCAGGGGAGGGAATGCAGTGCATCCAATATCAGGGATTTGGAGAAGGCAGTCATCAATCTGGCACAGTTTCATAAAGCCGGCAGGGAACTCTATGAGGATGAGGGAAGCCGTGAATATGATAAAATGCCGGGCAATCTCGACAGAAAATTGAGAGAGCTGCGTAGAATCCGCAATTTTGTCAGCAGAAGAAATAAAAAGAATGATTTTGAGATCCAGTATATAAGGGCGTTTGATTATTTTTATGGGCAGGCAGACAGATGTCTCAAACTGTTTGAGGAGAACTTCAAATGCAACGAAAAGTGGATAGGATATTGTCACGGATCTTATAACTATCACAGTGTGATGTTTTGTGACGGATACATAGCAACAACCAATTTTGACAGATTCCATGTGGGATATCAGCTTGTTGATCTTTACCAATTTATGAGAAAGGCGATGGAGAAGAACAGGTACGACATAGAGATGGCGCGGGATATATTGAGTGCGTACAGCCAGATAAGGCATCTGGATAAGGAAGACTATGAATTTATATACCTTATGTACAGTTTTCCTGAGAAGTTCTGGAAGATAAGCAACCGCTATATGAACAGCCGAAAGAGCTATATATCCCCGGTTTTGATGGAAAAACTCCAAAAAGTTATCGAAGATGACCAAGAAAAGCTCAAAATTTTGAGCGAAATTAACGATACCTATGGACTTCACAAGCTGACAAATTAAGAGTATAATGTTGGGGCGTGGATAATAATTGAGTTAGACACGTGATACTGAATTGTGATGTATTTTACAGATGGTTTTTTCGTGTGTGTTTTCCATTTGTAGGATGCTCTATGGGTAACATAAAGCAATAGATTTCACAGGAGGCAAAATGATGAGTGATTATAATTACAAGGACGTGTATGAGCAGTGGGTGAACAATCCTTTATTTGGTCAGGAAACAAAGGATGAGCTCTTAGCGATCAAGGACGACGAGAAAGAGATAGAAGAAAGATTCTATTGTGATCTTGTATTTGGAACAGCCGGACTTCGAGGCATCATCGGAGCTGGTACTAACAGAATGAACATATATGTAGTGCGCAAGGCTACACAGGGACTTGCAAACTACATCATCAAGGCGGGCAAGCAGGATAAAGGTGTGGCAATAGCTTATGATTCAAGAAGAATGTCACCTGAGTTCTCTATGGAGGCAGCGCTCTGCCTGGCAGCAAATGGCATAAAGGCTTACAGATTTGAGTCACTCAGACCAACACCTGAGCTTTCATTTGCAGTTAGATATCTGGACTGCGTAGCTGGTATCAATGTAACAGCATCACACAACCCACCAGAGTATAACGGATATAAGGTATACTGGGAGGATGGCGCACAGATCACACCACCTCATGATCAGGGAATCATGGCCGAGGTAAAGGCCATCACAGATTTCGCAGATACAAAGACTATGGACATGGTAGAGGCAAAGAAGAAGGGGCTCCTTGTAACTATCGGTTCAGAGGTTGATGACGCATACATGGGCGAGCTCAAGAAGCTCATCCTTAATCAGGATGCAATTGACAAGTATGGCAAGGATCTCAAGATCGTGTACACACCACTTCACGGAACAGGTAATATCCCTGTAAGAAGAATCCTCAAGGAGATCGGTTTCGAGAATGTGTATGTGGTACCAGAGCAGGAGCTTCCGGATGGAGAGTTCCCAACTGTTGAGTATCCAAACCCAGAGGCAAAGGAAGCATTTACACTTGCACTCAAGCTGGCAAAGGAGGTCGATGCAGATCTCGTTCTTGCAACAGACCCAGATGCCGACAGACTCGGATGCTACGCAAAGGATTCCAAGACAGGTGAGTACAAGGTGTTCACAGGAAATATGTCAGGAAGCTTACTCTGCGAGTATGAGGTAAGCCAGATGAAGGAGAAGAATGGCAGCCTTCCAGCAGATGGAGCAATCATCAAGACTATCGTTACTACCAACATGGTAGATGCTATAGCAAAGTATTATGGAACAGATCTCATCGAGTGTTTCACAGGTTTCAAGAACATCGGACGTGAGATTCTCAGATTTGAGCAGACAGGCAAGGGAACATACCTCTTCGGATTTGAGGAGAGCTACGGATGTCTGATCGGAACACATGCAAGAGACAAGGACGCAGTTGTTGCAACTATGGCTCTCTGCGAGGCAGCAGCTTACTACAGAGGTCAGGGCAAGACTCTTTGGGATGCGATGATGGATATGTACGAGAAGTACGGATATTATGTTGACGACATCAAGACCGTGACACTCAAGGGTGTTGAGGGATCAAAGAAGATCGGACACATCATGAATATCCTCCGTGCAAATGTACCTGAGCAGGTTGCAGGCTACAAGACAAAGGTTGTTCGCGACTATCGTCTTGAGTATATAAGAAACATCGAGACAGGTGAGGTCAAGCCTACCGGTTTCCCAAATGCAAACGTACTCTACTACGAGCTTGAGAACGATGCATGGCTTGCAGTAAGACCTTCAGGAACTGAGCCAAAGATCAAATTCTACTACGGAATCAAGGGTTCATCATACGATGAGGCACAGAAGGAGTCAGCAGCATTTGGTGACAAGGTCATGGATCTCATTTATGACATACTTGAGAAGTAAGCAGAAGTAATCACAGATACAGGCAATATGTAACATATTTAGAGAAGTTCACAATGCAGAACAGACATGCAGATCCACATAAAAGGATCTGCATGTCTTTTTTAATCTGAGAGACTCATAGACTAATAAATGTTACAGATAATTAATTGTACACTTTGAGAAAATGTTAGTAACATGGTCTTTAAAGAAAATGAGAAAATGAGCAATAATGTCTTTATTGACGAGATGAAGAGGAGAAAAAATTTATATGAAAACAAAAACAGGGGTAGTGAACAAATTGAAATCCAACAGGGCATTCTGGATAATCTGTGTGTTGTTTCTGGCAATCCAGTATTTTTTGTGTATTCATTACGGGATGAAGAGGGATTACCTGTTCTGTGATGAGGTATACAGTTACGGACTTGCAAACAGCAATGAGTACACATTTCTTCATCCGGGAGAGAATGATGAACCGCTTGACAATTGGGTGAGTGGAAGTTATTTCTCAGATTATATGAATTATTGCGATGAGGCATTTAATTATAAAGCGGCTTACGTGAACCAGGAGAGGGATGTTCATCCACCTCTTTACTATATGCTGCTCCATACAGTGTGCAGATTTTTCAAGGAAGCTGGATACTCGGCAATTCCGGGAATAGTACTAAATCTTATAATTCTTGCATTTGTGGATATAGTTCTCATGTACGTGGCGGCAAATCTTCTAGAAAGCAGGTGGCGCGGACTTGCGGCAACCGTTTTGTGGGGAATATCTTCAGTCGGCATCAGCAATTGCATGCTCATAAGAATGTATCTTCTACAGACATTTGAGGTCCTACTGTTTGTGGCGGCACACATATATATATTGAAGCACAAGAAAAAGATGACGGTGCCTTACTTTATAATGCTGGCATTTACAGTGTTCCTGGGCGGACTTACCCACTATTATTTTTACTTTTTCGTGGCTGGACTTGGACTTTGCGTATGTATCTATCTCCTGTCAGTAAAGAGAGTTAAGGAAATGTTTGCATATGGATTCAGTCTTGTGGCAGGGCTTGTGTGTGCCATAGCGGTATTTCCGGCAACAATCGCACATATATTTGGATACAGGGGTGACTATGCAACAAAGAATCTTACAGGATTTTCAACCAGAAAATTCATATCATACATAGGTTATGTAAATAAGGCATATTTTGCCGGACTGCTTCCTGTTATTCTGCTTATCGTTATAGCGCTAATAATTGTGTATATAGTTTCAAAGTTTGTTATAATACATATAAGTCTGAAGAGGGAAGAACACTCGATAAGGTATTCTGTAGATGTAAACAAGATTGATGTGAATGGAAAATACACAGGAACATTGTCCGCAAATGCGTTGTTATTTGCAGCGGTGGTGATAGCAGATGCCATTCTAGCATTTGTGGGAATACAAGGATCTGAGCTTGTAAACGCAAGATACATATACTCGGCACTTCCAGTATTTGCGATATTTATGGTATGGGGCATGGCAAAGCTCCTCGCGGTGGTTGCACCTGTCAACTACAATGTGATAATCGGTGTAGTATGTCTTATACTTTGTGCCGGAAGTATAAAGGTAAATGGCGTGGATTGGCAGTATGTAACATATCCTGAGAGAAAAGAAGCGGTTGAGCAGATGGCGGGAAAGGATTGTATCATAGTCTGTCATGGCGATGGAAAATGGAACAACATATATGCCGGCATAAATGCATTTTCTGTGATGGACAGGTGCAGGTATGTGTACGAGGATGATCTAGGCGAGCTTTCAGATTTGACAGCCGATTGTGGTGATGAGCTGTACATGGCAGTTATAAATGATCCACGGTTTGACAAAACGGAGATACAAAAGGACATCAAGAAGATAAGAAAGACCACAAAGTATAAAAATGTAGAGAAAACGTATGATTATGCGGGAATAAAGATATTCCGCATGACGACAAAATAGATGTTTACAGGAGATGTAATGATGAAAAAGGTGAGTTTGATTGTTCCCTGTTACAATGAAGAGGAGGCACTGCCGATATTTGCTGCGGAACTTGATAAGGTGGTACAGGGACTCGAATCGTATGAGTTTGAGGTCCTCATGGTAAATGATGGTTCTTCAGATGGTACTTTGAAGGTCATGAAGGATGTGTCATCAGAATATGAGTATTTCAAATACATATCGTTTTCCAGAAACTTTGGAAAAGAATCAGCAATGTATGCAGGATTTTGCAATGCATCAGGTGATTATGTGGCGGTTATGGATGCGGACATGCAGGATCCGCCATCACTTCTTCCGGAAATGCTTGAGATTCTGGAACAGGGCGAATATGACAGTGTAGCCACCAGAAGGGTGACGAGAAAGGGTGAGCCAAAGATCAGATCGTGGTTTGCCAGAAGATTTTACAAGCTTATAAACAGGATATCGGATGCTGATGTGGTGGATGGAGCCAGGGACTTCAGACTCATGAAGTCGGAGATGAAGGATGCTATAGTGTCGATGTGCGAGTACAACAGATTTTCAAAGGGAATCTTTGGGTGGATTGGATATAAGACAAAGTGGCTTGAGTATGAGAATGTTGAGAGGGTTGCCGGGGAGACAAAGTGGAGCTTCTGGAAGTTGTTCAGGTATGCCATAGACGGTATAATCAATTTCTCCGAGGCACCTATGATGATCGCGTCAGGTTTTGGAACATTTTGCACAGTTCTTTCATTTGCCATGCTGCTTTTCTTCTTTATAAGAAAGCTTGTGTGGGGAGATCCTGTTGCGGGATGGCCTTCTCTCGTCTGCATTATTTTATTCGTATCGGGATTGCAGTTCCTGTGCATAGGAATGATGGGCAAATATATTGCAAAAACGTATGTTGAGGTCAAGAACAGACCTCATTATATAATATCTGACACGAATAAAGACGGAGTGGACAAAATAAATTGATAAATATTTAAGCTGGATTTACATACGTTTTACCGGGGTATGGTAGAATTATCAGTACTTTATATTTAACAGGAAACATGGTAACTTAATGTTTATAAGGGAAAAAAAGTGAACGGGGGAAAGTAAGATGGGCAGTTTTACATTAAAATGTCCAACGTGTGGAGGCTCGACTGTTCTCAACCCGGAGACGGGACAGCTGGAATGCAAGCAATGTGGCAATCAGTTTGGGGCGGCTTCATGGGGGACAAAAAACTCTGCTATGATCGAAAATGAAGATGGCGAGCTGGTAGACAAGCGTAGCTACAAATCCATGAGAAAGATTGCCAGGATAAAGAGATATATCACGGACAGTCCGGATGACATATACACCATGGATGAGATAAACCTTGGAAATGATGAAGATTCTCCAAAGTATATGGAGATGAATCTGTATGAATGTACGTCATGTGGAGCGAAACTCATGGTGAAAGCCACGGAGACGTCAAGCTTCTGTGCCTACTGTGGACAGCCGATGATATTGGTGGACAGACTGGATAAGGAGCTGGAGCCGGATCTTATAATTCCATTTTCAATATCACAGAAGAGAGCGGAACAACTGATTCGTGACAGGTTTTGTAAAGGATGGTTCGTTCCGGACGAGATAAAGCATTTCCAGATAGACAAGATACGAGGAATATATGTACCTCACTGGCTCGTATCATATCATGTAAAAAAGAAAATCAAATATATATTCACTGAAAATAAAAGGGAAGTGCGCACTGGCGGCGATAGCAAATGGTTAGATTCGGTAACCCAGAATTCCCGGAAAAACGATACAGAGAGAATAATACATAATTGTATGAAGGATGCGGAATGTATAGTGTCAAGGGTACCAGGTGATGCATCACGCAGATTGAATGACAACATATCATCAAGGCTTGAGCCGTATGATATTGACAGAGTACTGGCATTTTCGCCGGAATATCTTTCGGGGTTTTATACGGACAGATATGATGTCCCTGCAAAAGTGATCGCGGCAGTGGCAAAGGAGAAGAGTGATAAAGCCCTTCGTGATGAGATGCTTGGAGATTCTGGAGATAAACGGTTTAAAGATTATCATGTCACTGATGAAAAGACAGAGATAGAATTGTCAGACATAGAATATGCGTTGTTTCCGGTATGGTTCATGACATTTCAGTATCAGGGGATAATTTATACAGTTGCAGTAAATGGTCAGACTGGAAAAGTTGTGGGCAATGTCCCATCAAACAGATTTAAGGTTGGAGCGTCCATAGGTATACTCATGACAATAATGGTTATATTTTGTACATGGCTTTCAGTACTTATGGGGAATTTCATAATGGATATCTGGATGTTTGGTTCTGAAATTCTGATGTATGTTGTTGGCGCGTATTTGTTTCTGGTGGTCAACTGTATCCTATATTTCTGGAGAGCTATCAATAAGCTTCACAGGTCGAGAATTGATATTCACAGATTCAGAAGTTCAGGAACTATTGAATATGTGAAGGAAAGGCAGGATAAAACATGGGTTCGTTAACATTTGTGTTTGTTGCTGTGGGTGTTGCATGTGGAATATTTCTTACGATAGGAATTGTTCTGTCTGCTCTTGTGAGGTCAAATAATATTGGACAGGACGAGATGAAGGAATCTTCATATATAGATTATACAACATTATCATATCATGCCATATATGACAGCCAGAATGCAATAAATCATTTTGATGGAAATTACAAGAATTAGATATGATGACAAAACTAAAGAGATTTGTTATCATACTAGTTGATATATGAAAGATCACAGGGAAAAGGAATTGGAGGTAAATCAACAAATGAACGAAAATCAGGATCAGCAGTTTGGTCAGCCACAGGGAGAAAGCCCATCGTCAGATCAGGCTCAGGCAAATCAGCAGACAGGTGCATACAGCCAGGCACAGACAGGTGCATATGGCCAGCCACAGATGAATCAGCAGATGTATGGTCAGCAGGGTTACGGTCAGGGACAGATGAACCAGCAGATGTATGGTCAGCAAGGCTATGGTCAGGGACAGATGAACCAGCAGATGTACGGTCAGCAGGGCTATGGTCAGCCACAAATGAACCAGCAGATGTACGGTCAGCAGGGCTATGGCCAGCCACAGATGAATCAGCAGATGTATGGTCAGCAGGGTTATGGCCAGCCACAGATGAATCAGCAGTATGGCCAGCAGCAGGCTAAGAAATCGTCAGCAGCAAATGACATGATAAACGGCATTCTTAAAAATGTACTTGGACTTTTCAAGACACCTGCTGATACGGCGGGCGAGATGGTCGAGAGTGAGAATATGGTTTCAGGAGGAATACTCATAGGTGTAAATGCAGTTGTTACTTTTGTATTTTCACTTATAGGACTTCTCATCATGGGTATGGATTTTGGACCAGCCCTCGGCAGAGGATTCTATATGCTGGTATTTATGATAATTGCAAACATCATCATAACAGCAGGACTTTTCATATCGGGCGGAATCATATTCAAGGGCGGAATGACATTTGGCAAGGCGATAAATGTATCAGGAACGATTGCTGTATATGAGACGATTGCTGTTGTAGTCGGAATCGTATTTGAGATCATCTCAGGAATCCTTCACAAGGTCGGTTTTCTCAGCGGAATCATAGGCGGATTTGCATATATTCTCTTTGCAGCGATAAGTATCGGTGGAATCCTTGTTGCAGCCCATGCTGCATATGAGAGTCTGGATCTTGATGACAACAACAGATTATACGCAATCATAGCAGCTGTTGTTATATCGATCTTCCTTATCACTGTATTTGACAACATCGCACAAAAGATATTTGACAGTGGTGCATGTGCAGAGCAGGTAATGTATTACTTCAAGCATGCTGCAGAAGTATTTGGATACCTTGACTGGTTATCATAAATACATAGAATAAGAAGTCCTACTGACACTTGTTCAGCAGGGCGGACAGATTATAAAAGTGCGGGATACTAATAAAAATCCCGCACTTTTATATTGTGCATTTTTTATGTATATGGTAAAAAGTTTTGTCATTAATTAAACATTGTGCTACAATAAAAAAGTATTTAGTCAGGGTGGCAAAGAAGTAGTAAAGAAAGGACGGGTTATGGTAAGAAAAGTTGGTTTAACAGACAGTGTTGGTTTTGCTTGCCTGGAAGATCTCCAATTGTCTAACTCCTATATGTGGGGTACCGCAATCAGTCTGGACTATTGTGGCAGAGAGGATTGCATCAAGGGGTGGAAGTTCGGACCATATGTGAGGGAGTCATACGTCATCCATATCGTAAAAAAAGGCAAGGGAGTATTCACTATAGGTGGTAAGAGTTATGAGCTGGAGGCGGGACAGGCTTTCATCATCAGACCGGGAGAAGAAACCATATACAAGGCAGATGATGATGATCCTTGGAGTTATATGTGGGTAGGGTTCCACGGATACAGAGCAGAGGATTTCATAGAGTCCATGGGTTATAAGAAGGATTCTCCGATCATTAAGATCGAGCAGATGGATACATGTGCAACATGTATAAACAATATGCTTGAGTATTCGCAGATCACACGTATAAACGAGGTCAAGAGACAGAGTGCGCTTATGATGTTGTTTGCTACTATTATGGAGGACAATACATCTGGTCAGCAGGAGAATGACAATGTAGAGTATCCAAGTAAGATATACGTCAAGGCGGCAGTTGATTTCATCACTGAGAAGTATATGAACAAGATCAAGATAGATGATATTGCTGATTTCATCGGGATAAGCAGAAGTCATCTGACAGGAAGCTTCAAGAAGGAGATGGGTGTCTCACCACAGGAATATCTGATTAATTTCCGATTGGAGAAAGCTGCAAGTTTGCTTAGATCTTCAAAGGAACAGATCAATATAATCGCATACCAGTGTGGTTATGAGGATTCGCTTTCATTCTCAAAGGCATTTAAGCAGAAGTTCGGGATGAGCCCGAAATCATTTCGAAATCTAGAGGTGGAGCTTGAGACAGGCAAAGCCAAGGGTGACCATGAGGCATCTAAGCTTTAGATGAGAGTATAGCTACTAGAGAGCGCTATTGATATGATACTAAAAAACAGGATATACATTCCATATGTCGTATATGTGATGACATGGGATGTATATCCTGTTTTTATGTCCTTATTTATTGGAATTGCTGACTTCCAGCTTTTTAGTGACCTTTCTGGAATCCTTCTGGCCGGAAGATACCTGATCGGAAGATGACTTATCTGGCAGGATTTTGCTGTCTGATTCACCTGAGGGATCATCTGATACTTCATTTGATCTCATCCATGAGTCTGGATCGTCATCTGTGTACTGCTTGGTGACAGCTTCGAGGTATGGTGAAAATGCCTTTATGAACATGAATGATGATACATAAGCTATCAGCCCAAATCCGCACACTATAAGTATGAAGATGCCTACCATGAACACCTGTGGGCTGGCAAGCAAGAAATATGCAGGCAATGTGTAAAGTATCATTATAATAATGGTGAATATAAAATTCTTTGCCGCCATATATATGGACTGGAGTATGAGGTTCTTTAATGTATTCTCAAATGCGCTTATCACTGGGAACAGATAGATGGCGATAAAGCATATCAATATGAAGAAGATCACACTGGTGTAATACATGAGCTTGTTTTCCTGAGGACCACCTTTGCCAAAGAGATTGAAGTCCAGTGAGAATACAAAGGCTATCAGCATGAATAAGAGCCATGCTATGGTGGATTTTTTGAAATTGTCTTTAAAACCCTTGAAGAATAGTTTTATAATTCCTCCGGTCTCACCTGTCCGCTGTTTTTTAAGTAATGTGTAGTACATGGCACTCATTGACGCACCTATGGTGAATATTGGAATGCTGCATATTATGAATAGAATGTTCACTACTATAATGTCGCCAATTGTGCCAAAGATTCTGGCAAACCAGCCATCGCTATTGAAAATGTTCATAAGTTTCCTCCTGATATTAATTAATGTAGATAGTAGACATAACTTTTGCTGATACGTATGATCAGCTGCCCGAATAATGTAAGTTAACTATAGCACAAAAATACATGCCATAATATAGCATGTTTTACAATTTTCCATATGTGTTCTACATTTTACCATAAAATAGCACAAAAACAGCGAACTTAACTACTTAAAAATATACATTTGTGACAAAAACCCATGACATTTTGACATTTTTCCATGTAAAAATCTTCACCAAAATTTTATAATTCAATCATAGGAAGCACACAGAACGCCGTAAGGCGAACCGGCAGAACAGGACGCAGAATTCAGGGTATGAAAGAGAATGTGGGTGTCGTAAATCCTGCCGGTGATGTAAAAAGGAGGAATGTTTTATGAGAAGAACAATGAAGAAAGCAGTGGCAGTAGGGCTTGCAGCAGCAACAGCATTTTCACTGTGCGCATGTGGCGGCGGCGATGGAAGTAAGGGCGGCAGCAGCAAGGATGCACTTGAGGTAGTTATCTGGGATAACAACCAGCAGAAGGGTCTGCAGCAGATATGTGATCTTTTCACAGAAGAGACAGGAATCAAGGTTGATGTACAGGTTAAGGAGTGGGATTCATACTGGACACTTCTTGAGGCTGGAGCATCAGGTGGAGATATGCCGGATGTATTCTGGATGCACTCCAACAACTCACAGATGTACATGAAGAACAACAAGCTCTTAAAGCTCGATGACTACATCGAAAAGAGTGACAAAGTTGATATGAGCAACTACATGTCAGAGATCACAGAGCTCTACACATATGATGGTTCATATTATGCAATACCAAAGGATTACGATACAATCGCTCTCTGGTACAACAAGAAGATGTTCGATGATGCAGGACTTGAGTATCCAAATGAGAACTGGACATGGGATGATCTCTATGATGCAGCTAAGAAACTCACAAAGGATGACGGTTCACAGTACGGTTTCTGTATGAACACATCAAACGATCAGGATACTTACTACAACATGGTTTACTCAATGGGCGGTTACATCGTAAATGACGATCACACAAAGTCAGGATATGATGATGCCAACACTATCAAGGCTATGGATTATGTAGGAAAGCTCCTCAAGGATTGCTGCCCACCAGCAACAACAATGTCAGAGACAGGTACAGACGTTATGTTCCAGTCAGGCACAGTAGCAATGATCACACAGGGTTCATGGATGACAGCAGGATTCCTTGACAACGAGTATCTCGTTGAGAACTGTGATGTAGCAATTCTTCCATATGACAAGACAACAGGTATGAGAACTTCTATCTGTAACGGACTTGGATGGGCTGCATCAGCAGGCACAAAGAGACCAGATGACTGCTGGAAGCTTATCGAGTGGTTCGGTTCAAAGGAGATGCAGGAGAAGCAGGCTGAGCTCGGTGTAACAATGTCAGCTTATAACAACACATCAGACAAGTGGGTTAACTGTACAGATAAGTTCAACCTCAACGCTTACCTTGATATCACAAAGGAGTCGACAGTTCCAGGCGTAACAAATGAGCTTGTACTCAGACCTTACACATACAATTCAACAGTATGGTCACAGGCAGCACAGACCTTCTTCGCAGATGCATGGGCAGATCCATCAAAGATGGAGCAGTCATGTAAGGACTTCGCAGTTCAGATGAACCAGTACATTGATGAGGAAGACAAGTAATCCTACAGAGCATTTATAAGATAACATAACAGTGGGTAGGATGGAGGTCCTACCCATTGCTTACCAGAAACAGGCGGGGTGTTAATTACAATATAAATGAATAAGAGGAGGGATTTTATGTCAGATAACAACAAGAAAGTTGAAGAAAAAGCGGCTGAGATAATCCAGGCTACAGAGACACAGACAGTTAAGCCGGCAGCAGCAGAAGATAAAGAGTTCAAGAAAAAGAAGTCAACAACATGGGAAAGAAACCAGCGCAAATGGGGCTGGGCATTCATCCTCCCAACAATGATAGGAATCATCGTACTTAACTTATGGCCTATAGTACAGACAATATATCAGTCATTCTGTAAGGTTGGATCATTCGGAGATTCATCATTTGCAGGATTTGCAAATTACAAGAAGATGTTTGCTGACCCTGAGGTATGGCAGTCACTTCTCAATACATTCAAGTATGCGATCATTGAGGTTCCATTCTCAATCGCCATCGCACTTATACTTGCGGTATTCCTGAATCGTAAGATGCACGGAAGAACAATATACAGAGCAATATTCTTCCTGCCAATGGTAGTTGCACCTGCAGCTGTAGCCATGGTATGGAGATGGTTATACAATTCACAGTTCGGTCTGTTAAACCACATCCTCGGTACAAAGATCGAGTGGATATCCAATCCAAAGATCGCATGGATCTCAGTTGCGATCATCGGTGTATGGTCAATCATTGGTTACAACATGGTTCTGTTCCTTGCAGGACTTCAGGAGATACCTAAGGATTACTACGAGGCAGCGGATATTGACGGAGCATCAGGAGTAAGAGCTTTCTTCAAGATTACTCTTCCACTTCTCTCTCCTACAGTATTCTTCGTACTCGTAACAAGAGTAATCGGAGCACTTCAGGTATTCGACCTTGTATACATGGTAATGGATATTTCCAATCCGGCCCTCAAGAAGACAGAGTCCATCGTATATCTGTTCTACCAGTATTCGTTCCAGAATGGTAACAAGGGTTATGGATCAGCAATAGTAGTTCTTCTTCTCGCAGTCATCATGGTACTTACAGTATTCCAGATGATCGGTCAGAAGAAGTGGGTTCATTATAACTAGGAAGGGGGAATCGATATGACAAGAGGCGTACAGTTTAAGAGAAGAATGCAGAGATTATTGATTCACCTCATTCTGATCATATTCTCAATCATTATGATAGTGCCATTTGTATGGATGACACTCACAGCATTTAAGACAGTAACAGAGGCAACTTCGGTAAGTCCATTCGTAATATTCCCATCACAGTGGCGTACAGACGCGTTCACTACTGTTTGGAATAACATGAACTTCCTTGTTCTCTACAAGAACACATTACTGCTCATATTCTTCAGAGTTGTGTGTGCATGTCTCACAGCAACACTCGCAGGATATGCATTTGCAAGACTTAAGTTCAAGGGCAGAGACTTTATGTTCTCCCTGATACTTTTCCAGATGATGATTCCTTCACAGATATTCATCATCCCACAGTTCCTGATGATCAGTAAGATGGGCATGACAAATACAATGTTTGCTCTGGTATTCCCGGGAATTGTAACAGCGTTCGGTACTTTCCTGCTCAAGCAGGCTTACATGGGACTCCCTGGAGATCTCGAGGAGGCAGCGAGACTTGACGGATGTAACATTCCAAAGACATTCGTGTTCGTCATGGCTCCGCTTGCAAGATCATCGATGGTTGCCCTCGGTATATTCACAGCAGTGTTCGCATTCAAGGATCTGATGTGGCCACTGGTTGTAAACAGCAGTGCAAACAAGATGCCGCTCTCAGCAGCTCTTGCAACAATGCAGGGACAGTATCAGTCCAACTATCCACAGCTGATGGCTGCATCTCTTATATCATGTATACCAATGATCGTTATATACCTGATATTCCAGAAGCAGTTCGTAGAAGGTATCGCAACATCAGGTGGAAAGCTCTAAAGAAAGTTAAAGAAGATATTATATATGACCACAGGGTGACGTCAGTTACTGACGCCACCCTTGCGAAGTATATCGTAAGTGCGAAGCACTTGCGATACTGTGGACGCTGCGCGAAGCGCCTCTCATGCGTCCACTCCAAAGTATATCGTAAGTGCGAAGCACTTGCGATACTGTGGACGCCGCGCGAAGCGCCTCTCACGCGTCCACTCAACACAGAAACAAAAGGAGGACGTCTATGAAAAAGCCGATAATCACGGAAGAAGAAAAACAGAAGATCAAAGAGATGGACTCCACACGCAAAAAAATAGGATATATCTGGGATTATTACAAGCTTTGGATAATCGGTGCTGTCGTTCTCGTGGGACTTGTAGTGTATTTTTCTGTTGTGTTTGCAACGAGGGAGGACAAGCCGATACTGGATGTCGTCCTTGTGAACAACTACGATGATGTTTCAGGAGACAGCAAGCTGACACAGGGGTTTGTGTCGTATGTAGGGGAAGAAAATCTCCCAGGAAGGGTTACATTTGACAACAATGCATTTTTTAATCTGGCAAATAACTCAGATTATAAGAACAGTTACTATATGAAGGTGCTGGCATACCTTGAGGCGGACACTGCTCAGGCAGTCTTGTGCCAGTATGACAATCTCATAGGTCTGGCGAAGAGCGGCAGACTTGCAGACCTGTCGGATGAGAAGGTCGGCGATATATATGATAAGTATAAGGATAGGATAATTTATTACGAGGATGAAGACGGAAAGAAGATACCTGTCGGAATAGATGTATCTGAAGGATACAAGGCGGCAGGACTTACTGAGTACACAGATGGCAAGGCATATATCGGATTGTCAGCATATGCGGCAGATTATAGATATGTGGAGAAATTTGTGGACTATATGGTGGAACTTGGAAAATAGCTTTTAAGAAGCTTGTGTGGAATCCAAAAATGTAAAAATTGCAGGGAATCGAATTAAAACTTAACTAGGAATACATTCCGGCGGAGCCGGTTGTAGATAAATTATGAAGAAAGACCAGTCAAATGAAAATTGGCTGTAGAGAAACTGGAGATCACGAAAAGGAGGACTTGGGCATGGCAATATTGATAAATGAAGAGAAAAAGCTTTTCACACTGAATACCAAAAATACTACATATCAGATGAAGGTGATTGATTATGGATATCTGGCTCATCTGTATTACGGCAAGGAAATGGATGGGGATATGTCATATGTCATAACTCATTACGATAGAGGATTTTCAGGCAATCCTTACGAGGCACAGGAGAGCAGAGAGTTCTCTCTGGACAATATTCCACAGGAATACAGCTGCTACGGCAACGGAGATTTCAGAACACCTGCATTCAACGTAAAGGATATAGAAGGAATCCACGGTTGTGATCTCAGATATGTTTCGTACGAGGTTATGGACAAAAAGTACAGTCTCAAGGGTCTTCCTGCAGCATACACAAATGATGGCGAGAAGGGCGAGACACTCAAGATCGTTCTTCAGGATCCTCAGGTGGGAGTGGAGGTTGAACTCCTGTATGGAATTATAGAGGATAAGGATCTGATCACAAGATCAGCTATAGTCAGAAATATAAGCGATGCGGATATATTTGTGGCAAAGGCATCAAGTGTGAGCCTGGATTTTGTGACAGGTGATTATGATCTCATCCACTTCCATGGAAGACATGCTATGGAGCGCATGTATGAGAGAGAAGCTATAAATCATGGTGTGAAGAAGATCGGAAGCACAAGGGGTACATCAAGCCATCAGCACAGTCCATTTGTGGTTATAGCAGGCAAGGATGCGAATGAGGATGCAGGTGACTGCTATGGAATCTCACTTCTATACAGTGGAAGCTTTGGCTGTGAGGTTGAGAAGGATCAGACAGATCAGGTGAGACTTAACATGGGTGTTCAGGATGAGATGTTTGAGTATGTGCTTTATCCTGAGAGTGAGTTTGTGGCACCTGAGGTAGTTATGGTTTATTCGCCTGATGGATTTGCTGACATGTCACATAAGATGCATGACGTTGTGAGATACAATATCTGCCGTGGCGAGTACAAGACAAAGAGGAGACCTATACTCATCAACAGCTGGGAGGCAGTATACTTTGATTTCAACGGTGATGACATCGTAAATATAGCAAAGCAGGCTTCAGAGCTTGGCGTTGAGATGCTTGTCCTGGATGACGGCTGGTTCGGTGTGAGAGATGACGACAAGTCAGGACTTGGCGACTGGTTTGTAAATGAGGATAAGATGGGCGGTCCTATGGCTGATGTTGTGAAAAGAGTGAAGGCTCTCGGCATGAAGTTTGGTATCTGGATCGAACCGGAGATGGTATCTGAGAAGAGCGAGCTTTTCAAGGAGCATCCTGACTATGCATTTGTGATACCTGAAAGAAAGCCGGTCATGGGAAGAAGCCAGCTGAATCTGGACTTCTCAAGAAAAGAGGTCGTAAACTGCATATTTAATCAGCTGACAGCGGTGCTTGACAAGATAGATGTTGATTATATAAAGATGGATATGAACAGAAGTATCCTAAATGTATACTCTATGACAGAGGGAATCCAGAACAATGGAACGATCCTTTACAAGTATGTACTTGGTGTATATGATTTCATGGAGAGACTTCAGGCAAGATATCCAAAGATGTTCATCGAGGGCTGCAGCGGTGGCGGTGGAAGATTTGATGCCGGAATGATGTATTACACACCACAGATCTGGTGCAGTGATGATACGGATGCCATTTGCAGGCTTGACATACAGTATGGAACTTCATTTGGATATCCTATATCGGTGGTTGGCTCACATGTATCAGCGGTTCCGAATCACCAGACAGGCAGGACGACTCCGTTCAATACAAGAGCTGTCGTTGCCATGGCGGGAAGCTTTGGCTATGAGCTTGATCTGAACAAGGTCAGTGATGAGGAGAAGGAAGAGGTCAAGGCTCAGGTAGAAAACTACAAGAAGTATTGGGATCTCCTTCACAACGGACTCTACTATAGACTGACGGATGCAGACAAGAGCAAAGGCGTAGCTGCATGGTCATTTGTAGCAAGGGATAAGTCAGAGACACTTGTCAATATCGTGACGGTGGAGAGCTTCTGCAATGCCCCTGTACCTTTTGTCAGAGTAAAGGGACTTGATGCGGATGCCACATATGTTGACGAGGAGACTGGCGCAGAGTACAGCGGACAGGGACTTGACCAGATAGGACTTCCTGTACCACTCAAGTTCGGCGAGTACAATGCTTACCAGATCCATCTTGTTAGGAAGTAGCAAATAGATATAGGTACAAGCTTTGATGTTTTTAACTTTTAAATAACTATCTACAATACATTAGTTGAGTAATGTTATTGGTAGTTTATCGTTCAAATTTTATTGTTCGAATTGGCGCCGGTCGCCATCGTCATGTCTGAAACGGCTGACGGTGGTGGCTGGCGTCTTTTTTAACGTTATAATAGGACTCAAAGATACAAAAACAGGATATTATCCTAGAGAGTGGTTTTCGTAGGTTTTCATAGTATGTCAGGATCCCTGAAGTCTGCTCTGAATATCAGTGCGGCTACCATGATGAACAGGAAACATACTACCCAAGTCACCGGTTCACATACGCACACGGCAACGTAGCCGTAGACTGGAACGAGAAATACTGCAAATATTATCTTGCCGATCATCTCCAGTGCGCTGCACAGCAGCGGCGCCACTGAGTGGCACATTCCCTGAAGGGCATTTCGTACTATTACGAGAACCGCCATAGGCGGTATCATCGGTATGCTGATCCTGAGATACATGAGACCATTGGATATAACTGTATTGTCTGAGCTTCCGGTTATCAGCACTAGAATAGATCTTGCAATGGTGAAGGTGCAGATCATAGCAAGCACCCACCACACTCCATACATGGTAATGGCGGCGAATATTCCTTTCTTGATTCTGGAATTTTTGTGAGCACCATAGTTCTGGCTGGCAAATGTGGCAGCACTTGTTCCAAGGGCAATTCCCGGTGTGTAGAAGAACTCGGCAAGCCTTCTGCCGCCCACCTGGGCTGCGATGTAGACATTTCCGAGTGCGTTTATACTTCCCTGAAGAATAACACTTCCTATATTATATATGGCACTCATAAGAGCCATGCTGAGACCTGTCCAAAACATTTCAAATACAAAGTGGATAGAAACTTTCATATCCTGCTTTCCAAATCTAAGCTCCGGATATCCCTTAATGATACAGAATAATCCAAGAACAGCACTTATTCCCTGGGAGGTGACGGTGGCAATGGCAGCACCACGGACGCCCATGGAGAAAGGTCCCATGAACAGGTAGTCCAGAATTACGTTGAGCACGCTGCTGAACACGAGAAAGATAAGAGGTGTCACACTGTTGCCGATGGATCTCAGAAGACTTGATTCAAGATTATAAGCCATGGTGAGAGGTATTCCGGCGAGGATGACAGTAAGATAACTCAGTGCACCATCCATAGTATCAGCAGGCACCTGAAGAAGTGTCAACAGAGACCGTCTAAGGACTAGAAATGATGTGGTGAGTAGTATTGTAGATATGGCCGACAACAGGACAGCCCAGCACACGGAGCGTTTCATCTCAATTTTATTGTCCGCACCGAAGCTTCTGCTGACGAACAGAGCAAAGCCATTATTAAGTCCGAAAGCTACATTTGTGATGAGGCTGTACAGTGCGGCGGTGGCACCTATCTGTGCAAGGGCGGTATCTCCGAGAAGGTGTCCTGCCAGGGAGGTGTCAGCCAGATTGTAAAACTGCTGAAGTATATTTCCGATAAAAAGAGGCATGGCAAAATAAAACAAAAGCTTTGCCGGGCTTCCTGTTGTCATGTCGGTTGTGCGTTTGCTCCGTTTTGTTTTTTGGGGTTTACCAATATCTAAGGCAGCGTTCATAAAAATTTCTCTCCTTTAAAATTTTGTATTGTAAACAATGCGACAGAGATGCGGAGACAGCCAGAATGCTCTGCCTTGTTCGCCATCTATTGATTCTTATGATTTAATCTGTATACATAATAGCGAAATAAACGACTTGATTCTGTAACAAATACGGCCCATAATATAACAAAAACGACATATATTGGTTCTTAACAGTTATAAGCAGGCGGTTTGGCTCGTCTGCAGGTGAACATAGAGAAAACGTAGAGAAAACATAGAGAGGAGCCAGGCATGATACTACACAGGACCACGGTCATGGTCGACACACATGGAAGGGAGAGCAGGGCGGACGATATACATCAATTTGACTTTGCTGCGTATGACGCAGATATGCATCAGTTTATATCTGGATGCATACCGCCACACTGGCATGACGAGCTGGAGGTGTTTGTTTTGCTCAGCGGACAGGTGGAGGTTGTCACTGGAGATATTTCATGCATTGTGAATGCAGGTGAGGGATGTTTTATAAACGGTGGTGTACTTCACACTTTCCGGGCGCTGTCGCTGGGAGAGTGCCGTTATCATTCGTTTGTATTCGAAAGTTCCATAGTTGCCGGGGCGCCGGGAAGCATATTTGACACCAAATATATGAAGCCGTTTGTGGAGAAAGGGCATTCGTTTGTGCATATGAAGAGAGATGAGGGCATGGAGCCATTCTTTGAGGAATTTGACAGATGTTTTGATGCCTGCGCGGGCGAGGGTTATGCATATGAATTTGCCATCAGGGATAGCCTAACCAGAATGATATTATGTATAGCACAGAATATGAATGCACCGGGAGACTCAGACATGCCGCATCTTGCGGAGGTCAGGATAAAGGATATGCTTGGTTGGATAGACAGAAATCTAAAAGATGAGATAACCGTCAGCGGTATAGCAGGAAGTGCAAATATCTGCGTCAGGGAGTGCCAGAGGATATTCAGCCAGTATGTGCATTACAGACCGATGGAATATGTCCAACGGCGCCGCATAACACTGGCGGCCGAATTGCTCCGGACCACCCATAGACAGGTAACGGATATTGCACTTGAATGTGGCTTCAGCAGTGTGAGTTACTTCATAAAACAATTCAAAAATATTGTGGGATGTACCCCTACGGGCTATAGAAAGAAGGGTGGAGACAATGAGAAATGATATACAGTGTTTTGGCAAAATTCCTTCAATGGAATAAACATTTTAGTTGGACATATAACGTATAAAATGCTACCATTATACTATGTATATGAACAACAAGGTAAATTTGCCGTGAGACAGATAAATTTTGATCAGATTTAACACAGGAGGAGAGCAGCATGGACGAGAATAACACGAAAGGATTTGGGAATACGGACGATGAATACGAAGACGAGGGAACTACAGTTCTCACAACTCCCGGCGTAAGTGCATTTGCAAATGCGCAAGGGGCTGGACAGAGTGGAGATGCAAGTGACGGACAGCCTCATCCGTCAGGACAGCCTGAACAGCAGAATATGTATGGGGGATTTGGACAGTTTCAGCAGCCGGGTCAGCCAGAGCAGCAGAATATGTATAGCGGATTTGGACAGTTCCAGCAGCCAGAGCAGCAGAATCAGTATGGTGGATTTAACCAGTTCCAGCAACCGGGCCAGCCAGAGCAGCAGAACAACCAGTACGGAGGTTTCAACCAGTTCCAGCAGCCAGGCCAGCCAGGACAGCAGAACAACCAGTACGGAGGCTTTAATCAGTCCCAGCAGCCAGGTCAGCCAGAACAGCAGAACAACCAGTACGGAGGATTTAACCAGTTCCAGCAGCCAGGTCAGCCAGGCCGGCCAGAACAGCAGAACAACCAGTACGGAGGCTTTAATCAGTTCCAGCAGCCAGGACAGCAGAACAATCAGTACGGAGGCTTTAATCAGTTCCAGCAGCCAGGTCAGCAGAACCAGTATGGACAGCCGGGACCACAGGCTGGTGTCCCTCAGGGCGCAGACATGAAGCCGGGCATGAAACTCAACAAAAAGCTTGTTGCGATAATTGGTGGAATAGTCGCAGTAGTAATCATCGTGATTATTGTGCTGGTGTTAGCACTTTCTGGTGGTAAGGGACAGAGAAGTGCGACAAAGATCGGTGATGAGCTTGCGAAGGCATACGAAAATGGCGATGCAGATGCCATGATTGAGCTGATGAAAGATGACTACTATGAGCTTTATAACGAGACATGGGGCGATAACTTTGTCGAGGATCAGTTCAACGAGGACGTTCAGGATATGAAGGAAGAAGTTGGAACAGTAAAGAGCATCAAGATAGAGGATAGATCAGAGGAGAAGTATGAAAAAGACGAGATAGAAGATGTAAATAAGACACTTGATAGGCTTAATGTTGATATGAAAGTGGATGATTGTCTTGAAATCGATATGGATGTCGAGATAAAGGGTTCAGAAGATGACGCAGATGGCAAGATAACATACACTGTAGTGAAGTCAGGCAGCAAGTGGTATCTCGTGGACTACGATCTTTATGTATATTAAGATAAGAAAGGCCGTTGCAGTGATTTTAAAGTTAAGAAAGCACTGTGATGGCTTATAATAAGTACATATTTTTATTCTTCGGATGCAACAGGTTCATTTGATGTATGTGTTGAGAAAAAGCCAAAGCCAATGAGCATGGAGCACAGCCAAAAGTGCGGTCGTAAAGAAATAGTGGTTAAAAACAGGTCAACATAAAGTTGAGTCTACAGCAAATATAGCGATTGACAAACCACAAATACTTGCTATACTAAGGAATGGATAGATGATAAAAACGATGACAGAGACAGTACGGAGTCTGCGAGATCAGCAGCGAGCCGGGGGCGGTGCGAGCCCGGTGACAGTAGAGACTTTCGGAATATCACTCTGGAGTTGCAGACCAAAAGAGCTGCGGTGTCAAAGCGGTGATAATCGGTGAGGCATTTGTGGCATATCAAGTAGGCTCTGACGTATTTCCTGCGTTAAGGGGAGCGCATATGTTAGTATGTAAGTAATAGGTGGTATAACGAACTCAAAGCCCTTCGTCCTGATTACGACGAAGGGCTTTTTTATATTTATCACAGAAAGGAAAGACGACATGTACGACAAGGTTTCGACTAAACTGGAATTCGTGAACAGAGAGCAGAAGGTATTGGACTTCTGGAAAGAAAATCAGGTATTTGAGAAGAGTGTTGAAGAGACAAAGGATCTGCCAACATACACATTCTACGATGGCCCTCCAACAGCAAATGGTAAGCCACATATCGGACACGTTCTCACACGTGTAATCAAGGATATGATCCCTAGATATCAGACAATGAAGGGACATAACGTAGTCAGAAAGGCCGGATGGGATACACACGGTCTGCCTGTTGAGCTCGAGGTTGAGAAGCTCTTGGGAATCGACGGTAAGGAGCAGATAGAGGAGTACGGACTGGAGCCATTTATCCAGAAATGTAAGGAGTCCGTATGGAAATATAAAGGCATGTGGGAAGAGTTCTCAGGCAAGGTAGGTTTCTGGGCTGATATGGACAACCCATATGTAACATATCATGATGACTTCATCGAGTCAGAGTGGTGGGCGCTGAAGAAGATCTGGGATCAGGGACTTCTGTACAAGGGCTTCAAGATCGTGCCTTACTGCCCAAGATGTGGTACTCCTCTTTCAAGCCATGAGGTTGCACAGGGATATAAGACAGTCAAGGAGCGTTCAGCAGTAGTAAGATTCAAGGTTATCGGAGAGGACGCATATTTCCTCGCATGGACAACAACACCTTGGACACTTCCTTCAAACGTAGCACTCTGTGTAAATCCAGATGAGACATACGTGAAGGTTAAGGCAGCAGACGGCTACACATATTATCTTGCACAGGCGCTTGCAGACAAAGTTCTCGGCGGTCTTGCAAAGGAAGCAGCAGATGATCAGGCAGCAGTTCCTGCATACGAGGTTCTTGAGACATATGTCGGTAAGGATCTTGAGTACAAGGAGTATGAGCCGCTCTATGAGTGCGTAAAGCCTGTATGTGAAAAGCAGCACAAGAAGGGCCACTTCATCACATGTGACACTTATGTAACTATGACAGATGGTACCGGTATCGTTCATATCGCACCTGCATTTGGTGAGGACGATGCAAATGTCGGAAGAAACTACGATCTTCCATTTGTACAGTTTGTAGATGGCAAGGGTGACCTTACTGAGGAGACTCCATTTGCCGGAATGTTCGTAAAGGATGCAGACCCTGAGGTACTGAAGGATCTGGACGCAAGGGGACTTCTCTTCGATGCGCCTAAGTTCGAGCATGAGTATCCACACTGCTGGAGATGTGACACACCACTTATCTACTACGCAAGAGATACATGGTTCATCAAGATGACAGCGGTAAGAGACAAGCTGGTTAAGAATAATGACACTGTAAACTGGATCCCGGAGAGCATCGGTAAGGGACGTTTCGGCGACTGGCTGAAGAACGTTCAGGACTGGGGACTTTCAAGAAACCGTTACTGGGGTACTCCGCTGAACATCTGGGAGTGTGAGTGCGGATGCAGACATGCCATCGGATCAAAGGAAGAGCTCCGTTCGATGAGTGACAACTGCCCTGAGGACATCGAGCTTCACCGTCCGTTCATCGACGCTGTAACCATCAAGTGTCCTGAGTGTGGCAAGCAGATGCACAGAGTTACAGAGGTTATTGATTGCTGGTTCGATTCAGGATCAATGCCATTTGCACAGTGGCACTATCCGTTTGAGAATCAGGATATATTTGAGAAGCACTTCCCTGCTGACTTCATCAGTGAGGCTGTTGACCAGACAAGAGGATGGTTCTACTCACTTATGGCGATCTCAACACTGCTGTTCGACAAGGCTCCGTTTAAGAACGTAATCGTTCTCGGACATGTCCAGGATAAGGACGGACAGAAGATGAGTAAGTCCAAGGGAAATGCGGTAGATCCTATGGATGCTCTGAACAAGTACGGTGCAGATGCAATCAGATGGTACTTCTACAGCAATTCAGCACCATGGCTTCCTAACAGATTCCATGAGGATGCGGTTGTTGAGTGTCAGAGAAAGTTCATGGGTACACTGTGGAACACATATGCGTTCTATGTACTCTATGCAAATATAGACAACTTCAATCCACTTGAGCATGAGCTAGAGTACGACAAGCTGTCACTTATGGACAAGTGGCTCCTGTCCAAGCTGAACTCAACAGTCAAGGCAGTTGACGCAAACCTTGGCGCATACAAGATCCCTGAGACAACAAGAGTTCTCGAGGAGTTCGTGGATGACATGAGTAACTGGTATGTCCGTCGTGGTCGTGAGAGATACTGGGCAAAGGGCATGGAGCAGGACAAGGTAAATGCTTACATGACACTTTACACAGCGCTCGTTACGATCGCACAGACAGTAGCTCCTATGCTCCCATTCATGGCAGAGGATATTTACCAGAATCTGGTTAGAAATATAGACAAGGATGCACCTCTTTCAGTTCATCTGTGCTCATTCCCTGAGGTGGATGAGAAGATGATCGATCCAGAGCTCGAGGTAGCTATGGACGAGATCCTGAAGATCGTTGTTCTGGGACGTGCAGCAAGAAATACAGCAAATATCAAGAACAGACAGCCGATCGGCAAGATGTATGTCAAGGCTGACAAGAAGCTTTTCGGTGAGGAGAAGGCAATCATCGAGGATGAGCTGAACGTGAAGAACGTTGAGTTCGATGATGATGTAAGCGCTTACACAACATACAGCTTCAAGCCACAGCTCCGTACAGTCGGACCTAAGTACGGCAAGCACCTTGGCAAGATCAAGGAGCATCTGTCAGCACTGGATGGCAACGCAGCCATGGCAGAGCTCAAGGCAGAGGGCGCTCTGAAGTTTGAGGCAGACGGAGAGGAGATCGTACTCACTGAGGCTGATCTTCTGATCGACATGGCTCAGATGGACGGCTTCGTATCTGAGGCAGACGGCGGTGTGACAGTAGTTATCGACACAAATCTGTCAGAGGAGCTTCTTGAGGAAGGATTTGTCCGTGAGATAGTATCCAAGGTTCAGACTATGAGAAAAGAGGCTGGATTCGAGGTTATGGACAAGATCACTGTATACGCTGACGGAAGCCAGAAGGCAAATGACATCATCGCAGCAAATGCAGATGCCATCATCGGCGACGTTATGGCAACAGAGATCATAACCGGCTCGGTTGACGGATACACCAAGGAGTGGAACATCAACGGTGAGAAGGTAACCCTCGGAGTGAAGAAGAACGACTAAGGGATATAATATTAGGGTTTAAAACAGGCATTTTGGAAAAAATTATCCCTGATCAAGAGAATACGGCCCGAAAGGTACAAATCTTAAAGATTTTGTATCTTTCGGGCTATTTTTATGTGATTTAGGATAATTTTGTACTTTCTTTAAATATATTTGGATATTTAGGAAAAAGTTAAGGGTAAAAAGTTAAAGATAAAAAGTTAAACGCAACGCAAGTTAGGGTATGACGGTGGAATTACGATTTATTAAGTTTGTGTATGTGTGGTGTTGGGAGTATATTATTGTATGAATAAATCGTACAAAGGACTGCCGTCAATATGTATATTGGCCAGTCAGAAAAACAAAGGAGAAAAAAGATGATAGCAATTTTCATTGCACCTTTTTACATAGCGTTAAATATATATTTGTTCTGGAGAATAAAGGGCTGGGTACAGGCATATTTCCCGAAACTCAAAGGCAAGAAGGGCTGGATAGTCCCGATAGTGCTATATGCATTTCTGGCGTCGGCGCTGGTGATCGCATTCTTCCTGCCACAGGGAAGGTTCAAACGTGGCATGAAGCTGGTGGGAAATTACTGGCTGGGTGTTCTGCTTTATATGATATTCTTCATAGTGATAGCCGAGCTTGGAAGATTCCTACTGCTTCATGTATTCAGAGTGAGCAAAGATAAGATATGTGTGCCGCGGGTTCGCAGGATAGTAGGCTGTGTGTGCGCAACACTTATCATGTGTATATCATTCTGGGGAGTGGTAAATGCGAGACTTGTGCGGGTGACGCCTTATGATGTGACCATCAATAAGGAAGCACGGGATGAGAATGGTCAGAAGATGGATTCCATGAAGATAGTGCTGGTTGCAGATCTTCATCTTGGATACAACATAGGCGTCAGGCAGGTTCAAAGAATAGTGAATTCTATAAATAAGCAGGACGCAGATCTGGTGCTGATAGCGGGTGATATATTTGACAACGAATGGGAAGCCGTTGACCAGCCGGAGGAGCTTGAGAAAATACTCCGGGGGATCAAATCAAAGTATGGAGTGTATGCATGCTATGGCAACCACGATATACAGGAGCAGGTGCTTGCCGGATTTACATTTGGCGGACAGAAGGAGAAGACCAGCAGCCCTGAGATGGACGAGTTTATAGAGAAAGCGGGAATCACACTTCTTCGCGACGAGGGAGTGCTGATAAACGATTCCATATATATCTATGGCCGCCGCGATGCCCACAGACCGGGAAATGGAGCCACAGACAGAGCATCCGCGGACGAGATTACGGAAAATATGGACAAATCAAAGCCCATCATAGTTCTCGATCACGAACCAAAGGAGCTGGAGGAGCTGTCGTCGGCAGGTGTGGATATGGATCTGTGTGGACACACCCATGACGGACAAATGTTTCCAGGCAACATACTTGTGGCGATGATGTGGGAAAATTCCTGCGGCTACCTGAACGTTGACGGCATGCACAACATAGTGACATCCGGAGTCGGTGTATTTGGCCCCGATATGAGAGTTGGAACCAAGGCGGAGATATGCCCGATAACGGTGAATTTTAAATGACCACCATACCGCATAATATTTTGCCAACCGCCCACATAACTTAATTAATAAAGGAAAATAACCATAATACCACAATACTCTGGACTTTACGGCAAAAATAAAGTAAATTTACGGGTATATAAACTGATTCGGGACAAAAAATGAGGGGAGTGCCGGGTCGGATGATATGGATAACCTGGAAAGAGGAGGCGGTTGTATGGAAAAGTTAAATGAGATCGTGTCGGCAGTGGATGGATTTGTCTGGGGACCGGTCATGCTGGTGCTTCTGGTTGGAACGGGAATATTTCTGACGATCAGAACAGGATTTCTTCCTTGGAGGAACCTCGGCTATGCGCTGAAGAGTACACTTAGCAAGGAGGCAAGGACAAAGAGTAGAGGAACCGGAGACGTGTCACCATTTTCGGCACTGACCACCGCGCTTGCTGCAACCATAGGAACGGGAAATATCGTTGGTGTTGCAACGGCCATGGTATCGGGAGGTCCGGGAGCACTGGTGTGGATGTGGATATCTGCAGCATTTGGTCTGACATCCAAGTTCTCAGAGTGTATGCTTGCTATCAAGTATCGTGAGGTGAATGCCAAGGGCGAGATGAGCGGCGGTCCTATGTACACTATGAAGAAGGCATTCAAGCATAAGAAGTTTGGTGCAGTGCTGGGCTGGCTGTTCGCACTCTTTGCAGTCATCGCTTCATTTGGAATAGGAAATATGACACAGGCCAATTCCATATCTGAATCTCTTAGCAGTACATTCAGCGTGCCTACATATGTTACAGGAATCATACTTACGGTTTTTGCCCTTCTTATAATAGTTGGAGGAATCAAGACTATATCTAAGGTGTCATCAGTTGTTGTTCCTTTGATGGCGATATTCTATGTTGTAGCCGGACTTATTGTAATAATCGTCAATATCCAGAATCTTCCGGCAGGAGTTGCCATGATATTCAAGATGGCATTCTCAGTCAAGGCAGTCGGTGGCGGTCTGTGTGGTACGATCACAGCAGCTATGATGAATGCCATGAGATTCGGTGTTGCCAGAGGAGTATTCTCATTTATACCTGGCAGTGGATGGAAAACTTTGTGCTGTGATCTGTATCGAGGATCCGCTTCGGGAAGAGGCTGCAGAAGTCATTCAGGAACTGAAGAAAGTCGGTATTAAAAATGTGGTTATGATGACAGGCGACAGTGACCGTACTGCACGTGCCATCGCTGCGCGGGTAGGCGTAGACCGGTATTTCGCCGAAGTGCTGCCGGAAGACAAGGCGCATTTTGTCGAAAAAGCGAAGGCAAACGGCTCGAAGGTCATCATGATCGGAGATGGAATCAATGACTCGCCGGCGTTGTCGGCAGCAGATGTAGGAATTGCCATCAGCGACGGAGCAGAGATTGCACGTGAGATTGCAGATGTGACGGTCGGAGCAGACAACCTGTATCAGATTGTGACATTGAAACAGATCAGCAATGCTTTGATGAAGCGTATTGACAGAAATTATAAAGTTATTGTAGGATTTAATACAGCACTTATTTTGTTCGGCGTTGGTGGTGTACTTCAGCCAACAATGTCGGCATTATTACACAATACGTCGACCATATTGATCAGTCTGAAGAGCATGGAAAACTTGTTGGAAGAGTAAGATATCATCTGAGAGGGGTATTGTAACAAGAATTAGGAGGAGTTTATGAAAGATATCAAGAAACCGGAGTTTATGCTGGAAGCGATGCGAGGACGGAGAGGGTTTATTGCCGTGCTTGAGATATTGATCGCGATTGTAGTCTTTGTGGTCAGTTCGATCGCAATGTCCATTGGCACGATTCCTTTAATGATCGGTTATTTCGTGAGTGATCCGGAGTTTATGAAAACGGCACAGTC
>OIEL01000169.1_pt1 | contig 48505 bp, 52 predicted proteins | sample 1581731 | NCBI WGS metagenome assembly OIEL01 (sample SAMN01760977, study PRJEB22395) | human gut metagenome | reverse complement strand
AAAGTGGAGGTTGGCGTACTTAGTGGAGCTTCGGTCAAGAGAATTCCACTAACGCTTGAAATTTTACAAACTAAATTTACAAAAGTTGACTAAAAAGGTTGACTTTTGTAAACCTTGTAGCGTATAATATTAAATGTAAAGAAAGGGAGTGATATGATGGGTAAACAAGCCAAGTGTTGTGTATGCACAAAAGGATTTCAGAATGTAGATATTATAAAATTCAAACGTAAGAATTATTGTTATGATTGCTTTGAACAGTCATATCCTCAAGACGTAGTTGAGCAACATTATTTTTATCTGCATTTTCAAGAAGTAATTGGCAGACCACCAACTCAAGTAGAATGGATACAATTGAAGAAAATGATTGAAGATTCCAAGTCGAGCAATAATAAATGGGATTGGTGGTATCTCGATAGATTGCTGACTTATGCATATGAGATTGAGAAAATACAACCTAGTGAAGAATATGGAGTTGTGGGGATATTCCCTTACATGGAGTTCAAAGCTATGAAATTCTTCAAAACTTATGATGAAGCTTATGACCATAATGTTGAGTTTGAGATTGAAAATGAAGTTATTGAAATATACGCTTCAAACCAGAGAAGGATCACTCCAAAACAAAAAGAACGAGTATTCCTAGACGATATAGTAAATGATGAAACATTGATTGATTAAGGAGAGAAATATATGGGGTTAATGAAGAATAGTAAAAGTGTTTTAAATAGATATTACTGTCCACGTTCATCTTGTAAGGTGTTGGGTTGTCTGATGCTCAACCCTTCTCTAGTAAATTCAAAGACATACAAATTAGAAGCTAACTACTTCTTAAATAAGAATCATCGTATCTTATTTGAAACAATTAAAGGATTGGCAGACAATGGGCTAAATGAAATTACATTGGGAGATGTTGAGAACTATCTATATGCCAACTCAACTTTGGCTTATAACCGTTTCTTTGAGATTGATGATATGTCTGAATGGATTTTGGCTTTGATTGAAGATGCTAATTTAAGCAACTATGAGTATTATCATGGCATTGTTCAAAAATACTCTTACCTACGAGACATGATCTCGATTGGGTTCGATGTGAGTGATATTTTAGACGAAACAGAAATTGAAAGTCCGTATTTAGAGGAACAACGACAAGCATTTTATAAAATGGATTTGAACTCATTGATTAAACACTACACAACCAAGATGTCTGCAATTCGTGGGAACTATACTCGAAGAGGAATTGAAAACTCACGTAAAGCAGGTGAAGGTGTTGATGAGTTGCTAGAAAGTTTTAAACAAGCACCAGAGTACGGTTGGCGAACAGTTAGTCCTATTTTAGATGGGCTAGTACGTGGAGCAAGACGTAGAGCATTCAGTGTTATTTCCAAAGACAGTGGAGTTGGAAAAACCCGCATTGGTGTCAAACAGTTGTGCATTTTATCATGTGAAGAAATGTGGGATGAAGAAGCTAAAGACTTCGTGCCTAACCCATATGGACAAACAGTGCCTACTTTATATATGGGTACAGAGATGGATTTATATAGAGAGATTGAACCAATTATCCTATCAACTATTAGTGGTGTTGATGAGCATAAAATCAAAACTTGGGAACTAACAGATAAAGAGCTAGAACGTGTCAATCGAGCAAAGGAGATTTCTAAAAACTCTCCAATCTACTTAGAGAATGAGCCAAACTACGACTGTGCTTTCATTTATCAAATTGTAGAGCAATATGTTAGTCAACATAATATCGGAGCTTTCATTTTAGACTATGTAGAGTTAACACCAAATTTAAGTGCTGAGTATGCTGCTCAAACCAAAGGTATGCAAGTTCGACCTGACATGGTATTGTTCAACTTATCAACTCAATTAAAAACAATTGCAAATGAGTTTGATATTTATGTTGAAGCATACACTCAGGTTTCTGATAATGCACGTCAAGATTACCATATTCGAGATTCTTCTGCTATTAAGGATGCCAAGTCTTTGCAGATGAGGGCAGATATTGGGATCACTTGTTTCCGTCCAACTGAAAAGGAATTAAAGAATGTTGAGGAATTATCCCAAAAATGTGATTACACTCCAAATATGGTTATCAACCTATACAAAAATCGTGGTGGTCGTGATACGATGATTAAGATTTGGCAATATGTCGATTTAGGTAATATGCGAACAATTGATCTATTTGCTACTGATTGGAATTATAAAGGTAAGAAATTACCAAAAGCAAATCTAAAATATTTTGAACCAACCGAAGTCGATGAAATCGGAGTAGAGCAATGCGATCCAGACCCACTAGATGAATTAGAGTCAGATACGGTTGAGATTTATGAAGACTTTCCATTTGATGAAGAAACTGGTGAAATAATTGAACAACCAAAACGATTAGGTAGAGCGAAAAGTAGAAGACACTAGGGGGAGTCCCTATGGAAGTAAAGGATTTATTAAGGAAATTAACTAAAGATGATGTTATACATATATTAACCGAGTTGTATAATCTAAACTACATACATGATAAACAAGGGAATGTAATATTTGAATCTGCTTGTCATGGCAGTGCCAATTACAAACTCTACTACTATGAAGGTGAAGATGGCGGTAGGTTTCATTGCTACGTTTGTGGAACTCATGGCAATCTAATTGACTTGTTAGTTGAGTTGAGTGGCTACACTTTTCAAGAAGCTATGCAATCCATTGGTAAAGTATTGGGGATAAATGTCAACACTCGCAAGAGAGTACGAGGTTTAAATCTAGGAATTGAAGAAAATAAAGATATGGACTTCTTGAGTATTCACAATCGTAAGATACGTGAAACACGTAGAATTGAAACTTTCTATGACGATAGTGTATTAAGTCGATTTGATGAAGTTTACCCTCTTTGTTGGCAACAAGAAGGTATTGATGGTTATACGGCAGAGAAGTTTGATCTTAGATTTGACCATAATCACAACAGAGCCATTATCCCAGTTCGTAATTTAGATGGTAAGCTCATAGGTATTCGAGTTCGCAATTTTGATGAACAAACAGTAGAGAGAGGGTTCAAGTATATGCCACTTGAATTTCAAGGGGAGTCTTATAGATTCCCTACCTCTACCACCCTTTATGGGTTATATGAAAATCAACATACAATTAGAGCTAAACGTAAAGCAGTTATCGTAGAGGGTGAAAAGTCAGTAGCCACGCTAGATTCCTACTATCAAGGCAAGTGTTTTGCGTTGGCAACCTATGGCACAAATTTTAGCCATGTTCACCGAGATGAATTGTTGAAGTTGGGCGTGAGCGAAGTCACTATTGCTTGGGACAAAGAGTATTGTGAAGAATACTATGATGAGAAGTACAATGGTAGTAAAGAGCAGAAATTGATGTTTTCCTATTTTGAGAAGTTGAAGAAAGTCTGTAAGCTATTACATAGTTACATGACGGTTAATTTAATTATTGACTTTGATAATGAGCTGAGCATGAAGGATGCTCCCTGTGATAAGGGCAAACAAACGTTTGAGAGTTTAATGAAGAAGAAAATCACTATCTCGGATGTTGATGAAGATTTTGAAGAATTATTTGGAGTATAGGAGGAAGATACATATGGAGCTATTAAAAGAAATTAACAGTATTAAATTTTATGAAGGTGAAGATGGCAGAATTTACAAAGAAACAGTGGAGGCTTTAACCGAATGGGGGAGTTATGAAGAGTTTATTTCTTTTGAAACTTGCGGATTAGAGTTAAACAAAATTTACAATATGGACTGCTTAGATGGTCTAAAGCAAATGCAAGATGAATGCGTAGATTTAACGATAACATCCCCACCATATGATGATTTAAGAAAGTATAACGGTTATTCGTGGGATTTTGAGTCCATTGCGAAAGAGCTGTATCGTGTCACAAAGCAAGGAGGAGTAGTTGTTTGGGTTGTCGGCGACAAGACGGTTAAAGGGAGTGAAACATTAACAAGTTTTAAACAAGCCTTATTTTTTAAAGAAATTGGATTTAACGTGTTAGATACGATGATTTGGAAAAAACCGACGTTTACAGACACAGGAAGTTTAAAGGTTAGATATGGAAATGTGTTTGAATATATGTTTGTTTTTACAAAAGGCAAGTGCAAGACGTTTAATCCGATAAAAGATAGAAGAAATAAATACGCAGGGGCACAAAAACATGGAACAGTTAGACAAATAGATGGAAGTGTTAAAGAAATATCTTCAAAAGGTAAAAAGATAGCAAAGTTTGGTCAGAGGTTTAATGTTTGGGAAATAACTCCCGAGAAGAACAATAAAACTAGACATCCGGCAGTATTTCCAGAACAATTAGTACACGACCACATTATTTCATGGTCTAACGAGGGAGATATTATTATGGATATTTTCATGGGAAGTGGTACGACTGCTAAGATGTGTAAATTGACGAACCGTAACTATATTGGATTTGAGATTAGTGAAGAATATTGTTTAATTGCAGAGGAACGTATTAAAAATATTTAGTGTTGGAGTATAGGAGAGTGAATGAATGAAGTATGTAGCAAGATTAAATACCAATATTGACCGTTTGAGTGAAGAGCAATTATTACATAAACTATTGGAAGTTCGTGGGGTTAATGACCCTACAACTTTCTTAAATTTACAACAGTATGTTATTCATGATCCCAATTTATTAAAGAATATGGACTTTGGTTTAGAGATGTTTAATTTCCATTTGAATCAAGAGAGTCCACATATTCATATTTTTATAGATACCGATGCTGACGGGCTTACGAGTGCTTCTTTTGTCTATCTATGGATTCAGCGTAACTTCCCAAATGCAATTTTAACATTCGATTGTAATGAGGGTAAACGACATGGGTTGAATGAGGATATTATATCTCGTATTCCTAAAGATACGAATTTAATGATTGCACCAGATAGCTCATCCAGTGATTTAGAATGGCATAAAGTATTAGATAAAATGGGGATTGATTTACTCATTTTAGACCACCATGAAATTGATGTTGACATTAGCGACACACCTGCTTGTGTTATCAATAACCAAGATGGGCAATATCCGAACCCAACTTTATCTGCCCCAGGAGTTGTATACAAATTCCTAGATGAATTTGAGTATCGTTATTTTGAAGAATTAGGATTAAAACCTAATACACATGAATATATGGATTTAGTTGCAACAGGCATGGTTGCTGATTTAGTAGATATGCGTGATTTTGAAAGTCGTTTTTTAGTGCTTGAAGGATTGAAAGAGTTTGGTAAAGACAATTTATTAATTCAAGCTATTTTAGATGATGTATCATCTCGTAAAGATGTATCTAATCCAACTATTGATACAATTGGTTGGGACGTGGCTCCTATCATCAATGCAATTTTCCGACAAGGTGATTTGCAAGATAGATATGACTTGTTTAAAGCATTAACCAATCATGTTGAAACACGAATTTATCAACCACTGAAGAAGACTAAAGACAATCCAGATAAGACTCCTATTGAGGAGAGTTTACAAGCTAATATTATCCGTAGAGCCAAGTCATTAAAAGGAGCACAAGATAGAAGTGTTAAGAAAGAATTAAAAGAGATTAAAGATGAAATTGAACAGTTGGGGTTAAATAACAATCCAGTCATCATCTTTAATGCTACGGAGAAGATTGCAGATGGGCATAGTGGTTTAGTTGCTAATAGATTGGCACAAGAGTATATGCGACCAGTATTGATGTTAAACGGTGAGGGTGGCAGTGGTCGTAATTATGATAAATTTCCTATTGAAGATTTGAACGATTGGCTAAGTCAAAGTGGGTTAATTGAATGTAATGGACATCAAGGAGCTTTTGGGTTAACGTTTGACACAAACAATATTCCACTGCTTCAACAATGGTGCAATGAGCAATTAAAAGATCAAGATTTATCACCAGTGTATCATGTTGATATGGAGATTGATATTACTAAAATTAAAAATCGTCATATTGAACGAGTTGGTAAAGTTATGTCAATGTTTGGTGGTAAGGGTATGGAGAAACCATCGTTCGTAGTGAAGAATATCGTCATTGAGACTGCCGATGTTCAACGATTAGGTAAAACTCAGACCATGATGAAGTTTACTACCAATATTAATGGTGAAGAGATTACTTTTGTACGACCATTCACTTCTACTGACGTTTATAAAGACTTTGTATGTGAAAGCACGAAACAAACTCGTGGGATCGGTACAGATGGTGTAGGTAACAAGAAGATTGAAGCAACTATCATTGGAACGTTTGAAGTCAATGAATTTAATGGCAAGTCATATCCACAAGTGAGTATTAAAGAATTTGCGACTAAACCAGTTGATACAAATGGAGCAAGACGTAGACGTAGATTTTAGAGAGGTTCATACCTCTCTTTTATTATATTCACCATTTCAAATTTTTATTCAATTTATTTTCAATTTTAGTTGACATTTATCAACTTAAAAGTATATAATATCAAATGTAAGATAAATGAGAGGAGATGGAAGAATGACACAGAAGATTGATTATCATGTTGATTTACACTTGCATACACATTATTCAAATATTTCTGGGTTTAAAGATTCAACCAACAAACCCAAAGATGTAATGTTATACGCTTCTAGTTTAGGTAAAAAGGCAGTAGCATTTACAGATCACGAGAGCTTGGGCGGTGTTAATAAGCATTTATCAATTTGTAAAGAATTGAAAGCAAATGGTGAACTACCAGAGGATTTTCAAGTTATCATTGGTAATGAGATTTACTTAGTTGATGAAGATGAAATGAATCAACAAATGGCAAATAAGGAGAGAGTGCCATTTTACCACTTTATTCTATTAGCTAAAGATGATATTGGTTATCGACAATTAAAGGAATTATCAACTCGTGCTTGGATGCGAATATTCACATGGCGAGGTATTGAACGTAAGCCAACATTCTATACCGACCTTGAAGAAATTGTTGGTACTAATCCAGGTCATTTAGTTGCAACTAGTGCTTGTTTGGGTGGTTACTTAGCAAGGCATATTTTATCAGAAGAATATGATAAAGCAGAGGATTTTATCGCTTGGTGTCAAGACGTGTTTGGCAAAGAGAATTTCTACTTAGAAATGCAACCTCATTATCGTAAGTATGACGAAAATGGAGAAGAGATTATCACAGAGCAAGAGATTGTAAATAGTTGGGTTCGTGATAGTAACTATCAAGCTACAATCGCAACAGATGCTCACTATTTAACTGCTGACCATCGAGCAATACATAAGGCATTTTTAACTTCTGATAATGATGAAGATAAAGCAGGAGTGCGTGAGCGAAGTGACTTCTATGAAACTACTTATATCATGTCAAGTGAAGATTTACATGGGTATTTAGACTTCTATCTTGGTGAAGAGTTTGTTGATGAATGTATCATGAATACATGGAAGATTAAGGAGAGTGTTAAGGGATATAATATTAATCGACAACAAGCCCCAATGGAAATTCCATTGCCACCAGAAAGTGAATGGTTTATAAGTGATGAAATTCTAGATTTATTATATGACAATGAAGATCAGTTTGGTGCTATTCTTGATATGTGGGAAAGTGACAATCTTTATGATGGCTACTTGGTCAGTCTGTGTATGAAAGGTGCTAGTGACGAATTTCTAGTAAACCCTTATACAATATTTAAAACTTTCCAACGTGTCAATATTGAATGTGAGGAGATTTTAGGGATTTCCAAAGCAGGTGGCTATAATATGAGTGCATACTTTATCTCTATGAACAAATTTATTGATATTATTTGGAATGAAGCAAATGCAATTTTAGGAACTTCTCGTGGTTCAGCCGCTGGGTTAAATTAAGGCTCAGTAAAAACCCTGTGAACGTAGTGGTTCTACGGTGTCTCATAAATAATGAGGCTAACGGTCAAAGACGTAAGATGTCTGGTAAGAGAGCCTAAGTCCTGTAGCAAGGACAGTGGTAATACCGTGTTATTTTTCTATTTTCCTCTTGCAAAAGAAAGGGGACTACACATGAGTTTAGTATATTTGGTTACCAATGAAATTAATGGGCATATGTATATTGGCAAAACAAATTCAACTTTAAAAGAAAGAAAAAGAAAGCATTATGTAGACAGCAAAAGAGGTAGACAATCAGCTTTTTGCCACGCCCTAAGAAAATATCCTAGAGAAGTGTTTAAGTGGGAGATTTTAGAAGAGGGACTGTCTGAAGAAGAGGCACTTGAAAGAGAAATATATTACATTGCCGAATACAATACATACTTAGACCCACAACACTACAATATGACTCCTGGCGGAGAGGGTTATGCTCTATCTGATGAAATAAAACAAAAAATTTCGGTGGCAAATACAGGTAAGAAAAGAACACCTGAACAAAATGCAAAGTTGAGTGAAACCAAAAAGAAACTAGGGTTAGAATGGACTGAAGAGCAAAGAAGAAATCACATCGAAAGAAGAACGGGTAGCAAACACAAGCCAGAGACCATAGAAAAAATGAAATCGATTGAAAAAACAGACACTTGGAAAGAAAATATTTCTAAGTCATTAACTGGGAAACCAAAATCCGAAGATCATAAGAAAAAGCTATCAGAGGCAATGATAGAGCAAGTGACAATTATTGCTGAAAATAGTGAGGAACGATTGATTTTTAACAACAGACAAGAAGCCTACAATCATTGTATTGCCAGAGGTTTGACCAGTACAACATATAAAATATTTGTTACTTCAATAAGACAGGGAATACAATCGAAGCAAGTAAGATATGGCTATAGATGGAAAATAGAAAAGTAATGTAGAGACTATCGAAAGCTTTAAAGCTAGTAGAGTAGGGGTGAGTTAACCACACTCCCAAGAGCAGGGCAACTTCATCAAGTTGAAGATATAGTCCAAGCCCAAAGGAAACTTTGGGAGAACTTGTTTTAATTAATTATTTGCTTGAAGTTGTGCAATTAAATCCCTTGGAAATGCCTGTCGAAATGCCTCATTGGAGGTTCATTGAACGCAACAAGGTTGAATTGCCGGATATTGATATAGATATCCCATCACATAAACGCAACCTTGTGTTTAATAAGTGTCTTGATTATATGAAGTCCATTGGTGGAGACTTAGTGCGAGTTGGAACATATAAGACGGAAACAAGTAAAAGTGCATTGCAAACAGCTTGTCGTGGCTTGGGTCTTGGAGTCGATGAGCGTTTATATTTATCATCTTTAATTCCAACAGACCGAGGAGCAGTGCGAAGTCTGCATGACTGCTACTATGGTAACGAAGACAAAGGTTTAGCTCCTGTTACTGAGTTTGTTCGACAAGTGGATAGATACCCAACGTTAATTGATGTAGCTCTAGGGGTTGAGGGACTAATTTCTGGTCGATCTTCTCACGCAGCAGGTGTTATTCCACACAAAGATATTGTTGATTGCTGTGCTTTAATGAAATCACCAAACGGTGAGATCACAACTCAATTTGACCTGGGTGATTGCGAGATGTGCGGAGGTCTTAAATATGATTTCTTAGTTACAGAGGGTATGTCATTAATTCAGAATACAATGGAACTATTGGTTGAGCATGGTCACATTGAGTGGAAAGGCAATCTACGAGATACATATAGAGCAAGTATTCATCCAAACAATTTAGATTATGACAATCCGAAATATTATAAAGCATTGGGTGACGGGTTATTATTAAATGCTTTCCAATTTGATACTCCTGTGTCGCAAAAGGTACTACACAGAATCAAACCTCAATCATTGCTTGAATTAGCCAATACAAACTCTCTCATGCGTCTTATGTCAGATGGAGAACAACCTAGTGATAGATATGTTCGCCTACGTGACAATCCCGAGCAGTGGGAACAAGAGATGATTACTTATGGGTTAAATGAAGAAGAACGAGCCATTTTGCACAAGCATTTAGACAAAGACTGTGGAACATTATCTTCACAAGAGGGATTAATGTTACTAACACAAGACCCACAAGTTGCCAATTTTGACGTACCACGCTCAAATATTGCTCGTAAAGCGATTGCCAAGAAGAAGGCAAATGTATTAGAGAAAGCTAAGAAATTGTTCTATGAATGTGGAGAGCAATTGGGTACTCGCAAAGTGTTCTTAGACTATATTTGGAATGTTCAGTTTAGTATGCAGTTTGGGTTAATAGCGTAGCCCAAGTAAAATCAGTTAAATTGCAGGAAACCCCTTAGAGCATCAACTACCAAGTTGCAATAGTGATATTGTAATGGCAACCGTAATGAAGTTGGTAGGGTAACAAGGTTGATGATTGGGCAATCTGCATCCAAGTGTCTCATCGAGACAAAGGTTCAGAGGCTATAATACTGACATTGGAGACAATGATGGAATAGTCCAATCCCTACTAAATATCTCGAAAGAGAGGGTATAAATGACGCATTTAGTATTTTGCATACTATTGGATACTCAATGATTTTAGTTCAGGAGCTTGAATTGATTACATCTTACCCACCTATTTATTGGAACACATCTGTGTTACTAACAGAGAGTGGAACTATTGAGCAAGATACGGAAGAAGATGACGAAGAAGGTAAAGAGAAGATGACAAACTTTGGAGCAATGGGTGGAGCTATTGCAACACTTCAAAAACAAGGCGTAGACATTTCCTTGCCAGACATTAATAAAGCTATTGTTGGATTCAAACCAGATGAATCAACCAACTCTATCATCTATGGTCTAAAAGGTATTTCATCAATTAACAACAAGACTGCTGAAATTATCATGGCTAATCGACCATATGCCTCAATGAAAGATTTTCATGATAGATTGCATTTGGTTAAACAAGAGGTTAAAACCAAGGATGGTAAGGTTCAAAAGAAAGCATTAATCAGTAAAGAACAAATGATTAACTTAATTAAAGGCGGGGCATTCGATACTGTTGAGCCTAACAAGACTCGTCAAGAAGTGTTAGAAGAATATCTACATATGGAATACCCAGATAAGAAATCAATCACCACATCTAATTTAGATCAATTAATCAATCGTGGATTGATCCCTAGTGATTATGATGATGAATTAATGTACTATGATTTTAGAGAGTATCTGCGTCAAGGCAAGAAAGTCAATGATGGTGATTTGCCATTCCACAAAGAAAATGGCTATAAAGTTACTAAATCTAAAAAGTGGTATTTACTAGACGGAGTAGATGAGGTAGATACACAAGAGGTTGTTGATGCTTTCTTTAATATGTTTCCAGAATTACAACAAGGGAAACATTGGGAGTATGTAGAAGACAATGGTGACTACTATCCGAATGCCATTTGGGTTGAAAGTGGTGCTACAAGCAAAGACTCGTTTGAAGGTGTCTATAAACGCAAGATTGCCCGTCTATTGGATTTTATGCGTAGTGATGACTTATTGCAAACCTACAATGAATCATTGTTTACAGACGTTAAAAATGTCCATATGCAAGGTTCACAAGCCACTTGGGAATTTGAAAGTCTAGCTATGTATCATAGTGACCATGAATTAGCTCATATCAACAAGGAGCTATATGGAATCGAGGACTTTTTCTCAATGGCTGAAGTTCCAATTGTGGTTGATACGTGGGAGCGTATCGACAAACAAACTGGCGAGACACGACATATTCCCAAGTTTGAATTGCATAGAATCTGTGGAGTTGTTCTTGAGAAAGTTAAAAACTGGGATTCTGTAAGACTTTTAACAGAGCAAGGCGTTGTTTTAGTAAAGATAGGGAAAGGCGCTTTTTCTCACTATGACAGAAATATATCTTTCAAAGACGAAGAAACTGGTAAGAATGTTGTTGTTGATGGTTCTTGGCTAAAAAAAGGAACATTGTTGTTTGCACACGGGTATAGAGATGGTGATATTTTCAGATGCAAGAATTACAAAAACTCACTATATTCACATACAATTTACAAGATTGATAAAGTATATGAAGACGGCATCGTTGGTATCGTAGAAGAGAGACAATTAATCGACGAATAAAATTCTCAATTTTGGTTGACATTTATCAACCTAGAGTATATAATACTAAATGTAATTATTAGTCATAAAAAGGAGAGAGAAATATGGAATTAAATAAGATTTATAATATGGATTGCTTAGAGTTCTTGGAAAAGTGTGACAAGATGATTGATGTGGTGATGACATCGCCACCTTACGGAACGGAGCGAAAACATAGCGGAGACAAGGAAAGAGCTATGAAAAACCATGAGCGAAGATATGACGTTTATCAAGAGTTTGAAACCGAAGCGGATTATATCAACTTTACAATTGAGTTATTTAAAAAGTTGGATGGAGCTGTAAAAGAAAATGGATGCGTGCTTTATAACTTATCATATTCTTCTGAAAACACACATATGATGTGGCACGTTATTTCAGATATTATGCGTAATACCAATTGGATTGTCGCGGACGATATTATTTGGAAAAAGAAATCAGCTTTACCAAACAACGTTAGCAAGAATAAGCTAACTCGCATTGTGGAACACGTATTTGTATTTTGCCGAAAAGATGAATTTAAAACGTTCAATTGCAATAAGCAAGTTAAGAGTTATTCAAAAACAGGTCAAGCTTACTATGAAAATGTATTCAACTTTGTTGAAGCAAAAAACAATGACGGTAGTTGTAAATTAAATAAAGCAACCTATTCAAGTGAATTGTGCGAAAAGATTTTGGGTATTTACGCAAAACAAAGAGATGTCGTGTATGACCCGTTTATGGGGACAGGAACAACAGCAGTAGCTTGTCAGAATTTATCAATGAATTACCTAGGAACAGAACTCTCTAAAGAACAGTGTGATTTTGCAGAGGATAGATTAGCTAAAAATGGGCTAAAGGTCGGATAATATATAACTATTAAACACAATACATAGCTTTAAACTTTTTATATATTGGAGGTTGACTTTTGTCAATCTCTAGTATAAAATAGTAAATGTAGTCAAGAGAGATAAGGAGAGATACAAAATGAAATGTTGTAAAGATTGCACCAAGCGTTATGTAGGTTGCCATTCAAAATGTCAAACCTATGTAGTAAACAAAGTAATAAATACATACAAACGCAATAAAGCCAATGTTGAGAAAGACTTGACATTTAACAACAATTATTATGAGACCATGACTCAAGGTAATATGAAACGACATGATAACTTCAAAATGAAAGTATTCAAGGGGTGAGAGATATGAGCAACACAAAGAACAATCCAATGCCTATGCCACAAGTTGTGACAAACGATATTGTGCAAGTATTGGAAACACGAAATATTCATTTCAATAAAGCATTTACTCATGAGTATTGCTATGAGATTATCGATCTACTAGACAAGGTTCGTACATATGACAATCTAATGAATACTCCAAAAGAAGAGTTATACATCCGATTGACACTGTGCACCGAGGGTGGTTCTATCTTAGCCCTATTCTCACTACTTGAAGTAATTGAAAAGCTAAAAGAGATTGGCTATACAGTGCATACTCATTGTAATTCCATGGCGGCTTCGTGTGGTTTTGTACTATTCTGTGGTGGTAATCATCGAACGGTTAGTGACTTTGCTTTCTTGCTAAATCACCAAGGCTCATCAATGACACGAGGAACTGTGCGAGAAATGGAAGTTGACTTGAGATTCACTAAGATGTTAGAAAGCAAAATCAATGACTACCTACGAGCAAATACAGACATGGCAGAGGAAGAAATTGCACGACCTTATGTAACTAACACAGATATTTGGTATAATGCTCAAGAGTGTGTTGATAAAGGTATTGCACATAAGATTGTTAATTTATAATCAAAAGGAGATAATACACATGGTAAAATTAAACGATGTAATTAAAGAATTAGAAGGTGTTAAAGTAACTGTTAAAGGAAATGAAATTGACTTAACCGGTATGACATATTTAGAATTTATGGTAATGAGTGAAGAGTTAGATGACAAAGAATTGCAACCTGTATTAGACGCTATCATTGATAAGATTGGTGAGGAAGGTTTAGCCAATATTTTAGCTAAATTTGATGATCTTGTAGAAACAATGGAAGATGAAGATTTTGAAGAAGAGATTGAAGAATCTAAACCAAATACTCAACCAATTGTACTTGATCCTATCAAGATGGTTGATATGAATGATTTCTACTCATTCCAACCTGATTTAGTTGTAAAAGGTATTGATAGCGTATCCGAAATCTGTGGTAAATATATGGCTTTAGTGAATACCGGTCTTACTAACAAACAAGCCTTTGAAGTTGCTACTTATGAATTAATGAAAGAGCATGAAATGGCTATGATTGACAAGCAAATCAAGTTGAAAGAATTGGAACTTGAAGCACAAGTGAAAATGTCTGGCGTTAAACAATTATTAAATCGATAGGAAGTGAATATATGGTGGAAAGTATTTTAATTGGCATATTGTGCTTGTTCGTATTCCTAGGAGGAGTGTGTATGGGCGCAGAAGCAATGCAACCAACAGAGCAACAAACAGAGATTCTTAATAAGGCTTGTGAGTATATCTATGAGAACGAACCACTAGAAGTTTATACTCAATATTGTAAATAGGGGTGAGAGCATGTTACCAAATACATATGAAGAGGCAAATGCAATCTATAACAAAAAGAAAATTAAAGAGGAGCAAAAGAAACAACGTAAGTTTAATAGAGATGTGAAGAAATGTAAAAGTCAAATTGTTTGTGGTTGTTATGAAGCTATGAGACATGGCGAGAAATGGTATGATTTTGACCCAAAGTATTTTTGGTTTAATTATTGGGGTGACCCAATTAAATCATTTAATTATGACGTGGTTGATAAAGCTCTCGAAGAATTGGGAAATGAATACAACTATCTAAAATATGGATACGAAGATGAAGAAGGGTGTTGTGGAGTTAGACATTATCTAGTATGTGGTTGGGCAGACAAAACTACTAAAGTAGAATAATAATATTAGGAGAGATACATATGAATGAAGTATTTGTTTTAATTGCGAAAGAGAAATTTAATATGGATGGAGGAACGGTGGTATTATCTGCTATCACTCCATTAGATATTGAGTTTTTATATCAAGTGATGGAGAAACAAGGTCAAGCCTACAAAGACGAATATGACGTAATGTTGCAGTATTATGTGGGTGGAGAGATTCGATCTATTGAGAAATATGATTTTGAATCAAATGAGTTTATTTCATGGATTGATATGAGTAGTGCTATTGATTGCGAATAGGAGGAAACAATATGGAGTTAAGCAAAATTTATAACATGAATTGTATTGAATATATGAAAACTTTGCCAGACGAGAGTGTTGACTTAATTGTGGCTGACCCACCTTATTTCCAAGTCGTAAAGGAGAGATGGGACAACCAATGGGATACTGAACAAGATTATATTGTTTGGTGTAAAATTTGGATTGCAGAGTGTGAGCGTATACTCAAGCAAAATGGGAACATTGTTATTTGGGGTCAATTGGGAGAGAAATACATTACCTATGCAAGACTGCTTGTGGTGCTAGAAGATGAATTTTCAGACTTAATAAGAAAGAACATTGTAACGGTAAAACGAACAAAAGGACAAGGCACGTCAACGAACTTCATGAGTAATCGTGAAGAATTTGTTTGGCTAACAAAATCAAAAAAAGGATATTCATTTAACAAGCAGTATACAACAGAATTAAAAAATAATTATGGGTACAAAGCAAATCAAACCAAGCCACCTTATAAAGTTGCAGGGAATGTATGGACTGACATTGTCTGGGATGACATCGTGTTTCCTTGGTTTGGTAGTAAAACAGAGCCATATGTGAATACAGCTCAAAAACCATTGTTGGCGTGCGAACGTATTATAAAGGCGCTAAGTAATGAAAACGATATTGTCTATATTCCATTTGCCGGAAGTGGGTCGGAGATTGAAAGTTGTATCATTAATAATCGTCAATGGATTGCAACTGAATTAAATAAAGACTATATTGATGAAATTATTATTCCTAGAATTGGTAAGTATAATCTTGATTGCGAATAGGGGTGAAATTATGTTGTGCAAAGTAATTTGTGGATTAACTGTTGCATGGATTTTAAGTTTATTTGGATTTGCTGAGATGACGATTGATATGTTTCATCAATTTGGGCTTGAGATTACAACTTCAACCTATTATATGTTGTTTGCCATTTTAGGTATCTTAACAATTCATTTTGAAGATTAGATAGAGATTATTCTCTATCTTTTTTTATTGCTCACATTTATTATATTCAACTTTTTAAATTTTATTCATCATTTAGTTGACAATTTACAACCCAAGAGTATATAATACTAAATGTAATACTAATAAGGAGAGGTGAGAGAGTGTCTGATACAATTTATAAATTTAAAGTAAAATTCATTAGACGATTCTATCCAACCAAACTCAAAGACGTTGAGGGTGGTTCTTGGCAAATCAATCGAGTTCAAATTGTTGAGAAAGCAACTGAAGACGGATTTGAATTTGGTAGAGGCGAAGTTAGTCTAATTGGGAATCAAGTCTTAATGCGAGATGATAATTCAACCTATATTGTTCATGGTAAGAAAGTGTTTAATGATAAATACAATGAATGGCAATATGAAGTTGTATATAGTCAAGAATATCGACCATTAAAGACAAATGGGGATAAACGTGATTTTCTAAGTTTATTCCTAACTGAACGTCAAATTGATGAAATGTATAAAACATTAGATGACCCATTTGAAGCATTTGATAAAGAGGATATTGAATCTTTATGTCAGGTCAAAGGTGTTGGTGTTAAAACTGCCGAGAAGATGATTAAGCGATATATCGAGTGTAAGGATTGTGGTAGTGCTCATGCAGAGTTAATTAAACTTGGTTTGACACCAAATATGGCTCACAAGTTGACACAACATTACAAATCATCTGACGTGGCATTGGAGAAGATCATGAAGAACCCATATATATTGGCAGAAGAGGTCAAAGGCATTGGTTTCTCTAAAGCCGATGAAATTGCCCAATTATTAGGAATTGGTGAACATGACCCTCGTACTATTCGAGCATTCATCCTATATCACCTTGAATCCATTGGTGAGCAAGGGCATACATATACAACATTGAGTTTACTTGAAGATGCAATTATTGAACAACTTAATTTGGAAGATATGAACCTATTAGATAAGGAATTGGATAAACTAGTTGAAGAAGGGAAAGTTATTTATATGCAAGGTTCAGAAGATGATACTTTTGCGTTGAAGGAGTATTATGAGACTGAGCGAGATATTGCTTATCATATTAAACGTTTACTAAGTGGTCACAACAATATCCAAATGGATAGAGAAACTGCTTTAAAGCGTATCAAACGTCAAGAAGCTAAACAAGGTTGGCAATTCACCGAACGACAATTAGAAGGTGTCTTTGCCATTATGGAGAATAATGTCTCAATTATCCGAGGCTTTGCCGGTACAGGTAAAAGCTCCTCTGTTGCAGGTTTACTATCTTGTCTTGAAGGTGAGTATTATTCATTTGCTCAAAGCGCATTGTCAGGTAAGGCTTCGGTCAATTTATCAGACATTACAGGTCAAGATGGATATACAATTCACCGACTATTGAAGTATCAACCACAAAAAGGATTTGTGCATAATGCTAACAATCCATTGCATTATAACATGATTATTTTAGATGAAGCTTCAATGGTTGACGCTTCGCTATTCCTAAGTCTACTTGAAGCTATTCCAACTGGATCAAAATTAGTTATGTTGGGTGATACCAACCAATTAGAATCTATTGGAATTGGAAATATCATGAAAGATATTATTGATAGTGAGATTTTACCTTGTGTCACATTTGATAAGATTCACCGACAAGGTGCTAAGTCTGGTATCATTCCGTTTTCAATCGGTGTTGCAGAAGCTAAATGTCAATACAAAGACTCTTGGGTTGGCGAAGAGATTTTAGGTGAATTGCAAGACTTGAAAATGATTGGATTTAGTTGTGAGAAAGGTGAAACTAAACCTTCTATTGATTTGATTATTCGAGAGTTCAAAGAGATGTATCAAGAGTGTAAAGACATATCACAAGTGGGTGTTGTATTGCCTACAAAGTCAAATGGTACGTCATGCTACAAAGTTAATCAACTTGTTCAAGACATTGTATTACCTAAGCGTAGGCGTGGTAATGGTATTGAATTGGGAGTAGGTAAAGAGACATATACTATTTATAAAGGTGATAAGGTAATTAACCTAAAGAATAACTACAAGACTGAACCAAATATCTTTAATGGAAACATGGGTGAAGTCATTAGTGTAGATGTGGAAGAGAAAACCATCGTTGTGGACTTCTACAACATTGGTGAAGTTACGCTTGATGGTGATGACCTCAAAGCCATTGATTTAGGGTATGCAATTACCACACATAAGAGTCAAGGGTCAGGAATCCCTTATCTAATCTACTGTGTAGACTACTCACATTTTACAATGTTGAACAGAGAACAAGTTTACACTGGCATAACCAGAGCAAAGAAGAAGTGTAGTTTTATTTTTGAGACCAAAGCACTCAATAGAGCTATCAGATCAAGTAACATCAGACATAAGAGAACATTCTTGTATCATATGCTGCTTGATGAATTATAGGAGGAATAATATGAAATACATGGGAAGTAAATCACGAATTAAGAAATGGGTTGTGCCATTTTTACAAGAATTAATAGATAAAAATAATATTGATACATATGTTGAGCCTTTTGTCGGAGGGGCTAATGTTATTGATGATATCCAATGTGAGAATCGAATTGGCGGAGACTTGCATGATAAGTTAATTGCCCTACTTAAACACGTTCAAGATGGTGGGGACTTACCTTTAGAAGTTTCAAAAAGTCTATATGACGATGTTCGATCAAGCAAAGATGGTAACAAATATGAAGATTGGTTTGTTGGAGCTGTTGGTTTTTTGGCTAGTTACAATGGAAGGTATTTTGACGGTGGATATGCTAAGACCATTGTTTCCAAAACTGGTGTTACTCGCAATTACTACGACGAAGCCAAACGCAACTTGGAACATCAAGCACCAAAGTTAAAGGATATTCAATTTATTAATTGTGATTACATGTCATTTTCAGATGTTAAAGGGGCTTTAATTTACTGCGACATTCCATATAAAGATACTAAACAGTATTCTGTGAGTAAGAATTTTAACCATGACGATTTTTGGCGATGGGTTCGAGATATGAGTAAGCATAACATTGTTGTGGTGTCTGAATTGCAAGCGCCAGACGATTTTGAGTGTGTATGGCAACAGCCAGTAACACGTACACAAGACAATAGAAAACGTGAGGTGTCTATTGAAAAGCTATTTATACACAGTAAAGTTTGGGAATAAAATATTTAACAAAAGTTGAATTAATTAGTTGACTTTTGTAAACCTAGAGTATATAATAATAAATGTAAGTGATATTTATGGGTTGGGTGGTTGGGAAGTCTTTTATAAGAAAGGATTGATATTTTGAAAAACTACATTAAATTAAACAATGAATTAATGCAAAAGAAAGACGGTTGGTATCAACTAGATAAAGACCGAGAAGCAGTTGTAGAGTTCCAAAAAGAAGTGATGGAGAAGTATTATCCATTTAAAACACATGAAGATCGTATAGCATGGTTAATTAAGAACGACTACTATATTGATTTCTTAAAAATGTATGATATACATTTCATTGTAGAATTAACAAAACACATCTACTCATTTGAATTTGAGTTTAAATCATATATGGCAATTTCAAAATTCTACCAATCATACGCTTTAAAAACAAATGATAAAAAACACTATTTAGAAACTTATGAAGAGCGTATTGTTGCTTGTGCTTTATTCTTAGCTCAAGGTGACGAAGATTTTGCTTGGGATTTAGCAGAAGCTATGATTAAGCAAGAATATCAACCTGCTACACCGACATTTATGAATACTGGTAAAGCTCGTGCAGGTGAGATGATTAGTTGTTTCTTATTAGAAATGGCAGACTCATTAAATTCAATTAACTACAACATGAATGTCATGGGTCAACTTTCTAAAATTGGCGGCGGAGTGGCTTGTTCAGTTAGCAACCTACGTTCTCGTGGTGAAGCTATCAAAGGTGTTGAAGGTGCAGCAAGTGGAGTTGTGCCAGTTATGAAGTTGATGGAAGATACATTTAGTTATGTAAATCAATTAGGTGCTCGTGCTGGGGCAGGTGTAGCCAACTTAAATATCTTCCATTGGGATGTCGAAGAATTTATCGGTTAATTTGTAGCCGACTTGGGTAGAAATACCCTCGATTAAACCATGTGAACACTTAACAAGTGGTGTCTTTGATAAAGCAAAGGCTATCGGTAGAAGTTAAATAAGGCAAAGCACGAATACGCTTCGTAAGAGAACCTACGGTCTTGAAAGAGATAGCAGGCAATACCGAGCCAAGTGTCGTTAATGTAAACGCAGGAGGGATGAAGGTGCTAAAAGGGAGCTAGGAAGGACAACTGGTTTTGTCAGACATAGAATTAAAAGTGATAAATACAAAGACTATTATTGCATTAACGACAAAGGTGTAGAGACTATCGAAAGCGGAATTAATTCCGATGAGTAGAGTAGGGTGGAGTTTTGTGTTACCACTCGAAGCGCATGGCAACCATGCAAATGGTTGAAGATATAGTCCAGTCCTCGTGGAAACACGAGGGGTAACTGACAAAAAAAATCGCAGGTGATGAGAAGTCACGTTTACAAACATTATCAATTGGCTTAGTAGTACCAGATAAATTCATGGAGTTAGCGGAGAAAGGTGAAGAATATTATGTATTTGCACCTCATACAGTTTACAAGCAATATGGACTGGAGTTTAATGATATTGATTTTGATAAAATGTATGATGATTTAGTAGCTAATCCACATGTGCGTAAACGTAAATTAAATCCTCGTGAGCTATTAATCGAGATTGCTAAAACTCAATTTGAGTCTGGTTATCCATATATTACTTTTGTTAGTAAGGCAAACAAAGTCCATGCTCTTAAAGATTTAGGAACGATTAAGCAATCAAATCTTTGCTGTGAAATATTGATGTTACAAGAAACTTCAATCATCAATGATTACGGTGTAGAAGATGAAATTAAACGTGACATCAACTGTAACTTAGGTTCATTAAATATTGCAAACGTCATGGAAAACAAGAATATGCAACAGACAATTGAGTTAGCAATGAAAGCTTTAACAAGTGTATCTGATTTATCAAACATTGCCAATGCACCTGGTGTTAAGAAGGCAAATGATGAGTTACATAGTGTTGGATTAGGGGCTATGAATTTACATGGTTACTTAGCTAAGAATAAGATTTCTTATGGTTCTAAACTTTCATTGGAATTTGTAAATACATTCTTCATGATGATGAATTATTACACTATTTTAGCAAGTACAGAGATTGCTAAAGAGAAAGGCGAATCATTCTTAGGGTTTGAAGAATCTGAATACTATAAAGGTTCTTACTTTGAGAAGTATATCAACAATGATTATGCACCAAAGTCTAAAAAGGTGGTTAAACTATTTGAAGGTATGCATATCCCAACACAAGAAGATTGGAAACAATTAATCAACAAAGTTAAACAAGATGGTATGTATAATGCTTATCGTCTAGCGATTGCACCAACGCAATCAATTGGTTATGTTCAAAATGCGACACCTTCTGTTGCTCCTATTGTTGATACAGTGGAGATTCGTACATATGGTAATTCAACTACATATTATCCTATGCCATATTTAAGTCAACAAAACTATTTCTTCTATCAGTCAGCATTTGAGATGGATATGTATAAATACATTGACTTAGTGGCTACTGCACAAGACCATATCGACCAAGGTATCTCAACTATTCTTTATGTAGATAGCGAAACATCAACTCGTGAATTAGCTCGATTATACATCTATGCTTGGAAGAAAGGGTTAAAGAGCTTATACTACACACGTACACGCTTATTAAGTGCAAGTGAATGTGAAAGCTGTTCAGTTTAATATAAAAATGCAATTTATAACATTAAGATAACTTAAATCGAAAGGAAATGATATATATGATTAACTTAGTAAACATGAAAGATTACGTAGAAGCAGATTTAGATGAATTATTTGAGAATGGAGTACACATTTTAAAATTTTATAAAGAGGGTTGCGCACCTTGTCAAGATGTAACAAATCAATTAAACCAATTATTCTTTGATGGTCGTGCAAATGCAACAGTATATAGTGTCAATGTTAAAGAGTGCCCAGAAGTTGCTGGTGAGTTCTCTATCTTCTCTGTCCCAACTTTAGTATTCTTAAAAGATAATGTAGAATATCATCGTCACAATGGGGTTATTACTATCGATAAGTTTTTAGAGTTAGCTAATAAGTAATTGAGTGGGCTGATCCCACTCTCTATTTTAAATAATGATAAGGAGATGTATACATATGACTAAACCATTAAAAGCAATTAACTGGAATGATACTTCATGTAAACTATATGATGACTTATATACGTTACAAGCCGAACGCTTCTGGCTTCCTCAAGAAGTGCCAGTGTCAAATGACAAAGATGTTTGGAATGAATTAGAACCCAAGATTAAGGAAACTTACGAGCATATCTTAGCAGGATTAACCTTATTAGACACAAATCAAACAACAGGTATCAATAAGATTGCAGAACGTTCAGATAATGAATATATCCAATCTTTATTGGCTCTATTTGGTGGATTTGAAAGTATTCATGCTCGATCTTATTCAACTATCTTCCAAACTTTAGTATCACCTAAGCGTATTGATGAATTATTTGTATGGGTTGAACAAACCAAAGAATTACAAGACAAGTTAAAACGAATCATGAAAGAGTATAATCAAGACGATAGTTTATTTATGTCTTATGTTGGTGCTTTATGCTTAGAGGGTATTTGTTTCTACTCTGGATTCTTCTTGCCTTTATATTTAGCAGGACAAGGCAAAATGGTACATAGTGGAGAGATTATCAACTTAATCATGCGAGATGAAGAAATCCATACTTTAGCTTGTGGTAAGTTTGCACAAGATTTATTCAATCAAATGAGGGCAGATGAGAAGCAACATTTCCTTAACTTGGCAATCTCAATGATTGAAGAAATCTATGAAGCTGAATTAGAATACTCTCATTTATTGTATGATGAATTGGGATTATTTGATGAAGTTAAAACCTATATTCAATTCAACGTTGATTATGCTCTAGGTTGCCTAGGGTTTGAACCAATGTTTAATGTAACTAAAGATGATGTTCACCCTGTTGTAGCCAATGGCTATTCTGTTAAGACTAAGAATCACGATTTCTTTAGTGCGTTAAAAGGAAATGGTTATATTAAATCAACTAAAATTGAGTCGTTGTCAGATGATGACTTCAAGTTTGAGGGTTTAGAATAGTAAACTAAAGTTGAGATTAATTTCTCAACTTTTTCTATTTCATAGTTGACTTTTATTAATGCCGAGTATACAATAATAAATGTGCAATAGAGATAGACTGTTGCCAATACATAGCAAAGAAAGGATGATGTATATGCAGATTATTAAACGAAATGGCGAAGTAGTGGAGTTTGACAAAACCAAAATTGAAGAAGCAATTTTAAAAGCCATGAAGTATGGTAGTGGTATTGTTGATGAAGAGGTTGCGAAGAAGATTGCCAACGAGATCAATTCGACTTTTGAATACTTACAAACAACACCAACGATTTTTCAAATTGAAACGTATGTATATTTAAAGTTAATTGAGAATGGTCATGAGTTGACAGCGAAAGCTTACGAAGGATATCGTGCGATTCAACAATTCAAACGTGAAACAAATACAACAGATGAGAGTATCTTAGGATTAGTTCGTGGAACTAATGAAGAAGTGATGAGTGAAAACTCGAATAAAAATGCTAAAGCAGCATCAACTCAACGTGATTTAATTGCGGGTGAGGTATCGAAGGATATTTCACGCAGACATTTAATTCCTGCCCATTTAGTACAAGCACATGATGAAGGAATTATTCATATTCACGATATGGACTACTTGCTACAACCTATCCCTAACTGTTGTTTAGTAAATCTAAAAGATATGTTAGACAATGGAACTATTATCAATGGTTGTTATGTAGATTCTCCAAACTCATTTTTAACTGCCTGTACGATCGCAACTCAAATTATGGCTCAAGTTGCAAGTGGGCAGTATGGGGGACAGACGACAAGTTTATCTCATCTTGCTCCTTATGTTCGCAAATCAAAAGAACGCTATTATAATCTACTAAAAGATACAATCACTTCTGTTGATGAGTTAAATAAAACGGTTGATGTGCTATTGAAGAAAGAAATTGCTTCTGGGGTACAAACAATTCAATATCAGATTCAGACTTTGGCAACTTCGAACGGTCAGTCGCCTTTCGTTTCTTTGTTTATGTATCTAAACGAAGACGAAGAATATATTGAAGAGATGGCAATGATTATTGAGGAAGTATTAAAGCAACGCATTCTAGGCGTTAAAAATGAAGATGGAGTCTACATCTCACCAGCATTTCCTAAACTATTATATGTGTTAGATGAGAACAATACATACAAAGATTCAGAATACTACTACTTAACTCACTTGGCAGAGGAGTGTTTGGTTAAACGTATTGTACCAGACTTTATTAGTGCAAAACAAATGAAAGAGAATTATGATGGAGAGGTATTCCCTTGCATGAATGCTTGTGCCTAGTAATGGTGACATTGCTAGCAAACCTATCTAAACAGGGAAAGTCTCTGAAAGAGATAATCCTGTGCTAAATGTTTATCATCACCCACGTAAAATTGAGGTGATAGAAATGTGGAAACCAATTAAAGAATGGGAAGATTTATATTGTGTGAATGAATTGGGCGAAGTCTTAAACGTCAAAACGAATAAAACCATAATGGGAGACATAAATAATGCAGGCTATTATAGAGTTTGCTTTTATGATAAAAAGACCAACCGTAAGAAAAGATATTTTAGACATAGATTGGTGGCGTTACACTTTATAGACAATCCCAATAACTATAAAGAAGTTAATCATATTGATGGAGATAAATCCAATAACTCAGTGACTAACTTGGAGTGGGTCGACAGAAAAGAAAATGAACATCACCGTAGAAAAGAAATGGGTACAAAGGAGTATAAACCCTTTGTTGTGAAATTTAAAGACGGCTCTGCTATGAGGTTTGGTTTTAAATCTCAACTTTCTAAAACACTAGGAGTCACTCCAGCTTGTGTAAAGCATTGGCTACATAAGAGCAATCAAGGTTATAAACAACACGATATTGTGTCTATTGAATATGTTTAAAATGAATTGGTGATGGTAAACTAAAAGCCAAACGACTATCGAAAGCATAGCATAAGAGAAAGACTTGTGCGAAGAAGCGAGTAGAGTACACACTAAGCGATTGAGTGTGGAAATGGTAGGGTTCTTACAGTCGGTAACAGATTGTAAGAATGTGATATAGTCTAAGCTATATGGCAACATATAGAAGTTCATGAGAGAACTGCATAGGATTAGCGAACCTATGTGAATATAACTGGGGCTGCCGTTCTTGGTTAGGTAATTGGCGTGATGAAAATGGAAACTACAAATGGTATGGACGACAAAATCTTGGTGTGGTATCATTAAACTTGCCAGACATTGCCCTATCTGCAAAAGGGGATTTAGATAAGTTCTGGACAATCTTTGATGAGAGATTGGAATTATGCTATGAAGCGTTAATGTTACGAGTTGATTTACTACGAGGCACAAGTTCCAATATTAGCCCTATTCATTGGCAACATGGAGCTATTGCTCGTTTAGGTAAAGATGAGACCATTGATAAAGTAATTGAAAGTGGTGCTTGCTCAGTTAGTTTAGGATATATTGGTGTGTATGAAGCTGTTCAAGCTCTAATTGGTGAATCAAACACAACAAAACGAGGAGAAGAGTTGTCTGTTGCTATTGTTAAACATTTACGTCAAGCTACCGACAAATGGAAAAAGGAAACAGGATTAGGGTTTGGCACATATGCTACACCATCTGAATCTTATACTTCTCGTGTTGCCAATAAATTAAAGCAACGACATGGAGTTATTAAAAATATTAGCGATAAAGGGTATGTAACCAACTCATATCATGTCCATGTATGTGAGGAGATTGATGCTTTCTCTAAAATGAAGTACGAATCACAATTCCAAAAAATCTCATCTGGAGGTTGTATTTCATATATTGAAGTGCCATCTATGTTCCACAATTTAGAAGCTATTCAAGCAGTTGTTGAGTTTATTTATGAGAATATGCAATACTGCGAAATCAATACTAAGTCAGACTATTGTCAAGTTTGCAAAAATCATGGTGAGATGCAAATTGATGACGAATTAGAATGGTATTGTCCTTATTGTGGGAACAGAGATAAAAACAAGATGAATGTCGTTCGACGCACCTGCGGCTATTTAGGAAGCAATTACTGGAACAAAGGTCGTACACATGAGATTAAAGATCGAGTATTACATTTAGAGTAGAGAGTATAGGGAGGTTAATTCCTCCCTCTTGTTTGACAAAGAAAGGGAGTTCTATGGAATCAGTAATCATAATAAAAGAAAGTCATGTGCAAACCTCTTGGAATGCTTATACAAGAGAACATTATATTAACAAAGGTTATACTTTTACCAAATATGGGGATAAATTTGAGGTGAAAATTGAAGACTTGCCTCAAGAGTCAACAGTTACAATTACGAGAGTTTGTCCCAACTGCAACAATGAAAAAGTTGTTAAATATAGAAACATAACAAGAGCAGGACATTCATACTGTAATAAGTGCTCAAAGTCAGTTAGAATGGAGGAAAGAATGTCTAAGAAATGCTGTTCATACTGTGGAGAAAAGTCTGACTGTTACAGATATATAGATGGACTTCCCTATTGCAATAGACACGCCTCTCAAATGCAAAACTATAGTAAGTGTTTTAAGTCGATATACGAAGCAAATGACATAGAGTTGAAAGAAGAGTGGGCGGAAATAGTATTGAGAAATCGACAAGGGGAAGAGGTTGCTAGGGCGTTAATAGATATTGAAGACATTGATAAAGTAACGGAATATAAGTGGCGCTTGTATGAAAACTATCATACTGACTATGTTTATGGTTCTAAGGGAGGTGTAACACATTTTAAATTACATAGAGTTATAATGTCACCACCTAAACACATGGTTGTAGACCATATCAATCATAATGGATTAGATAATAGGAAGACAAATTTAAGAGTGGTTACACACTCAGAAAATGGTCGTAATAAAATAACGCACAAACCTGGTTTGTGGAGGAAATGGAGGGAAGATGGTGTACGTTGCAAAAATTAAATATTGCTCAATTGGAAATTGGAAAGGTATTTCCACTTCATTATATGTTAGTGGATGTTGCCATCGCTGTCTTTAGGTTGTTTTCAACCTAAAACTTGGAATCCCAACTATGGGGATGAATGGAATGAAATTGATAAACAAATGATAATTGACTCACTATCCCCAAAGCATATTACAAGTTTAGTATTACTTGGTGGTGAACCTTTTATGCAATACAACATCCCAGAACTTGTAGATTTGTGTAAAGAAGTTAGAACTATGTATGGGGATTCTGTGGAATTGGTAGCATTCACGGGTTTTACATTTGAAAATATGCTATGTGATCCTTTGCAAATGGAGTTATTGGAGCAATTGAATGTATTAATTGACGGTAAGTTTGAACAAGAACTATATAGTCCAAAACTCAATTTTAGAGGTTCTAGTAACCAACGAATTATTAAGGTTCAAGAGAGTTTGACTAAAGGCGAGATTGTATTGCATGAATTGAATAACGAAGTGTGAGATGTGTGACAAGATTTGAATTCATAGAATGTTGTCTTGAACGCAAGTTAACTCCACTAGAAATTGAGTTAATCAACAAATTCGAACTATCTCCCACAAAGGTTAAAGAGGATATGTGTGTTCTTACTGCAAGGAAAGATCACTCGAATTTTGGATACAGCTATATCGCTATATACAAATGCACTATATAACAAATACCTTAAAAATCAACTAAATAATCAAAATTTAGAGTAGATATACATATATCTACTCTTTTTCTTATGTGCAATATAGAAAGCCTATCACTAGGCTTCAAAGTAATTGTTTAATTCTTCCTTAAAACGATATAACAGACCTTCCATTTCTCTTCGTGAGAAATTCCAATTAGAGTTATCAAAGCATACGACTTGTTGATGAACTCCTTCCCATGTTTCAACTCTTATGACTATACTATTGTTAATAGATAAGCTTGGATTAGATATTCTACTATACAGTTCTGGCTGAAAAGTTAATTCTGGTTTACACATTATAACCACCCCTAAATTTGTTATATTACATTATATTCATCTTAATGATATAAAATTACAACTTTTTAAAATTAAAATTGTTGACTTACTCAACTTAATTGTATATAATAATAAACGTCAAGGAGAGTTGACAAATATAAAGTGGAGGACAGAGAGATGAGAGAATTTAAACAGGTACACACAAAGAAATTAACAAAACAAGATATTGAGGAGGCAAAATACAATTCAAACAAAATGGAAGAGGTAATTTTAAATTACTACCCAATGGTTTATAAAATCGTCAACAAGACAAATACAACAAAATTACCAGGAGTTGATTACAGTGATTTAGTTTCAATCGGATTGGATGCCATTTATAAAGCAGTAACTAGATTTGATATCAACAAAGAAAACTCGTTTGATACATATTGTTACACTTGTATTAAAGGCTACATCCTTCAAGAGATTCGTAAGTTTAGCAAAGCAAAGACTGGTGACTTAAATCAGCGACTATTATCAATCGAAAAGATGAATGAGATGGGGTTCTCGTTTGCAAATATGATTGTTGATGAAAAGGATTATGAAGAACTAGCTATTAATGGAGAACCTAATCCAGACAATGGCTGGAGATTAATTAAATCAAGTCTTAATGACATTCAAGTTGATCTTGTTGAACGTTACTACATTCATAAAGAAAGTCCGACAAAGATTAGTGAGAGTTATGGCATTACACCTCAAGCACTCCATGCTAGGTTAAAAACCATTAACAAGCAATTAAGCAAGAAATATACCAAAGAGCAATTATACTTTGCTTTTGGATTGCCAATGGAAGAGTAATAAAATACATATGAGCAATAAAATTAATTTGCACTTTTGGTTGACAAATGTAAACTAAGAGTATATAATAGTAAATGTAATTAATTATTAGGAGGAAGATATATGGATTTCAAAAAATTTACACCTTTAAATGTTAGTAGCAAATTTGCAATCTGTGGAGTACCACTTCGAGTGGATACATATAAAACTTGTTCTTTCGGATGTAAATATTGCTTTGCAAATTGTCGTAAAGTAATGGAATTTGAAAAGACACTTCAAGTTGCAAATCTAGGTTGGTTAGAAAGAAAGTTGGATAAAGTTTATAATAAGGGCGTTTACAATAAAGAATCATTCCTTGATGTGTTGTTAAAAGAAGAAATTACTTGGCACTGTGGAGGCATGAGTGACCCTTTCCAACCAGCAGAAAAGAAATTACAGATTACAAAGCAAATGATTGATATTACAAATCAATATGGAATATCAATTTTATTTAGTACAAAGTCAGATAGTGTATATGGAGCAGACATTCGCCCAGACCTACATACTTTCCAACTAAGCGTAACAAATGTAGATGATAGAAAAGACATCGAACCTTTAGTGCCAGATATTGATAAACGCATTGCATTTTATAAGGATTTAAAATCAAAAGGGTTTAAAGTCGGTATTCGTATACAACCATTTATGCCTGGGGTTACAACTACTAAAATTATTGAAGTTTTCAAAGATGCTGATTGGTTCACAATCGAAGGAATTAAACTCGTACCTCAAAACAAAGAACACAAAGAAGAAATGATGGAGTTGCTTGGCTTAGAAAAAGAGAGCTTCACTCAAATGGGGTTGTTGAATTTGAAGCCTTCTATAAGACTTCACTATTATCAAGAGTTTATTGATAAACTTGAAGAATATGGTATTCCTTATAGCATTGCCGATAATGATTTGCATTTCATTTCAAAAGGAAAATGTTGTTGTGGGGATACATTGGTTAAAAAGTCAACGTCATTTAACAATACAAGCCTAATGTATGAAAAAGGTATTGATTATACGTTAGAAGACGTTCAAGATAATCTGGGTGAATTTGCTGATTGCAAAGCGTGTCAATTATTTACCTCAAACAGAACAGAAGGTTGTAAGACTGTAAATGACTTCTATGAAAAACGCTTTGACAGAGCTTCGTCCCCATTCTCACCTAAATTCCAATACATAGAGAACAATAAATAATACATAACAACTATCAACTTCTACCCCATAGAGGTTGATGGTTCTCAAAAAGGAGAGATACATATGAGAGGTAAACTATACTATTTCTATGGATGTATGTCTAGCTTAAAATCTGGGCAATTAATCTGCAAGCAACATCAATTTGAGCAATCTGGCTCAACAACGTTCGTATTGAAGCCATCATTTGATACTCGCTCAGACAACACAATTAAATCACGAGCAATCAAGTCAGAATTGAGTTGTCATGTGTTCGATGAAGATACTAACCTATTTAAATTAGTATTCAGTTTAATGGGGCAACATTTATCAAATGGTGGCAAACTTGACGATGTATGTGTCTTTGTTGATGAAATCAACTTTGCAACAAAAGAGCATATCCAACAATTGTTTGAATTAACTCGTAGTCGATACAATGTTAAAGTATTCTGCTATGGATTAAAAACAAATTATCTTAATCAATTGTTTGAAGCTAGTGAGCAATTACTAATCCTAGCTGACAACGTTGAGGAGATCAAATCAAAATGTGCAACTAATGGTTGTTCAAATAAGGCAACAACTCATGTGAGATATATCAACGATATTCCCTATGTAGAAGGAAATGGGAAGCAAGTGGGTGATATTGATGGACTTGACAAATATACAAGTGTCTGTCAAAATTGTTATCATGAAATTACAAATACATACAAATATAATAAATAAGGAGAGGTATATATGAAAGATTTTAATTGGTTAGGATTCAAACAAGGTGAATTCTCAGTTCGTTGCAAAACAGTAGAGGAAGAAAAGGATTTTTTAACTCAATGTGAAAAACAAGGTTTGTTATGGTGTAGTGGTGCGAAACCAACTGCACATACATATTTAAAAGATGAAATGCTTAAAGTAATCTATTTTGACACTTCTTACAGTTGGTACGGTGGTGATGTTTCACTTCAATTTACTAGAGCAAGAGATATGAAAAATGTTATTCGTTGGCAAGTTGAGCCAAAAGATTTAACGTGGAGAGAAGTATTTACTAATATTCAAGAGGGTGAAGAATACACCCTATATAATAAGTTTATTAAAATGGTGGATGGTCGCCTAATGTTTGGTGATGACACAGGTTGTATGTCATTCTCTTTGGATTCTAAGTTTACTAAGAAAGAACAGCCTAAACCAGTTGACTTCAATGAAGCATTCAAAGCCATGAAGCAAGGTGGCATTATTCAGTCTATTTATAGTAATTACTACTATAAACTTGATGTGGATTCTAGTTTTTTACTACAAGGACAGAGTAAAGCTACGATTACTCAATACGGATCATTTAAATTTGAAGAAATTAATGACCAATGGTTAATCATTGGGTAGGGGTGTTTATATGGCTTGGTTTATTCTCGCAGGAATTGTAATTTTATTTGATTTTGCTTATCGTGTATATCGACTATCTCAACCACCTAAGGCAAAATGTCAACACACTTTCACGCCTTTGATTGTTGAGCATTATAGTGATGACAAAGTTTACAAATGTAAATACCAATGTATCAAGTGTGGTCACGAGGTTGAGATAAGTAACTCATAAAATATTTATTGATAAAATTAAACTTTATTGTTGACATATACTACTCAATAGTTTAAAATAGTAAATATAGGGTGGTTGGTGGGAAGATATTTAGAAAGGATTGGATACATATGAATTCATCAAAACAAGCAACAGTTATTAAACGATTACGAGGATTTGAAGAGGTTGAACAACAACATTTGAAATTACCCCAAGTAACAACTATCTTGCCTGTACGTGGCGATAAAGGTTCGGCAGGTTATGACTTCTACTCTAAAGATGAACAAGTGATTATTCAACCAGTGCAATCACATTTATTCTGGACAGATGTTTGTGCCTATATGCAAGAAGATGAAGTTTTATTAATTCATGTTCGCTCATCAATTGGAATCAAGAAAGGATTAATGTTGAAAAATACCACAGGAATAATTGATTCTACATATTATGCAAATCCCTCAAATGGAGGAAACATTGGAATCTGTTTATACAACCCAACAAACGAACCAGTGACTATCGAACCATATGATCGAATTGCTCAAGGAGTATTCCAACACTATCTGGTCGCAGATGACGATACAACTTTACACGAAGAACGCATTGGAGGATTTGGAAGTAGTAATCGAAGTCCAAAGTAACAAAATAAATAAATCAAATCGAAAGGAGTGATGCGTTATGGTAAGTAATTTATCGGTTTGCGTATCAGTTGGGTTGGCTTTATGTCAACCTAACGTAATGTCAGAGGGAGACATTACCCAACAGAAACATTACTCTCAAGTAGATAACTCTCAGATTGAAGAATTGGTTAAAGATATTCTTGCACCTACTTATTCTCGTGAGTTACCATCTCTTGAAACTTTGGAGTATGTGCAAGGGTATTATCAATACAAAGAAGAACAAGAACGTTTAGAGCAAGAGAGAATTGCAGAAGAACAACGTAGACTTGAGGAAGAGTTAAGGCGTTTAGAAGAAGAACAAAAGCGACAAGAACAAGAACGTCAACGTCACCAATGGTTAAATAGCTTTGACCGACAAGGTTATCGTCAAACAGTATATGCAATTACTGAGGGCGAGACTAAGTTGGGTAGTGGATTATATTATGGTCATCCAAATGTTAAGATTATTAATAATGTCATGCACTATAATGATGCTGAATATGGTTGGATTCCTATTTATGCTATCAATATCAACGAAGTCATGAATAGTGGTCAAAATTCAAGAGGTATTTGGAATCTTTATGGTAGTATAATTGAAGTCAAGCAAGGCGATAAAACTTGGTTGGGCTATGTTGGTGATGCCTGTGGTGAATGTTCTCGCTCGAACAAAATTGACTTGTGGGTTTATGACACAGACCTCAATTTAGATATTTCAGGCGTAGATTGGAGATACATAAGAAAAGGTTGGTAGTAATACATAAATGTAAAACGCAAAAAAGTAAGGGAGTAATACACAATTAAGTGTACTACTCCCTTTTGTTATTTAGGTTGTTTAGGTTTGTTTTGATTTGGTTTGCCATTGTACTTAGGCTTACCATTTCTATTGTTGTTATTGTCTTGTTTGTCTTTGTGATAGGGTTTGCTACCTTTATCATTATATTTACCATCTCTATTGTCTCTATTCTTACCTCTATTATCTTTCTTGCCTTTAAACTTCGATTCCTTTGGTTTAAGAATATCATTGAATTGTTTCAAATCCAACTCAACATATACCTTTGGTGCTTTCTTCTTGTTACGATGATTTTCTCTAGTTTTTGCCATAATTCATATCTCCTATCTTCATATATCTAGCAAATTACAAATTCTCTTCCTAAGAATACTGAGAACATACGAGTATAATCCCTTAACTCGCTCAACCCCATTGGAATATACTCTCCTCGATTATTCTTCATTACCAATACATCAGGAATGATAATCCCCATTCTCTCTCGCCAACGTAGGTATTGCTCACTATATTTCTTAGCAGGATTAAAGTCCTCACTATCAATTCTTAATGTTAAAATATCTGCTCCCAAATGAGCATAATCCAAAATGACTAATCCAATATAGTCATGTTTCATTGATAAATACATTCTTAAAGTTTCAAGTTTCTCTTTTGGGAATGATACACTATTAGGATCACCCAATTTATTAAAATCTTCCGTTTGGCAAATATCTACACTTCTCCAAAAGTTTGTGTAGCCATGCCACTGATTAGCCATTCCTTTTGTACTCAGTGGGTCTCTACCCAATACAAACTCACCAAAGTCACCTAAGCCTGCTAAATCTGTGCGAATAATCTTAGCTCTTGTGTATGAGTAATTGTTATCCTTTACCCATAAGAAGAAGTTTCTTGCTTGTGTCATTGAGATTTGTCTAAAGTTTTTGTTATTATTGTGGTCACGGTTCCATGTGAAGAACATGATTACATGATATTTAATATTCGTACAAGTCTTTAAGGTTAGGTCTGTATAGGCTAGGAATTGCATATAATCAATAATGAAGTTTTTATTTTGTTGTCCAATAGTGAAGATGAACTCATCATCAAAAGACATGAGTGATCTTTTTCTTTCATTCAGAAAAATAAAATTTTTCGACTTAATATTTATCGTTGTGTCATATAACATAAAATCACCTTTCAAATTTATATTCATATAGAAATAGACACCCAAGTAAATGAGTGTCTATTTTGCTTATCTTGGAGGTTAATTATAAAATTAAATCTCCTTTGTTGCTTACTTCAACTTCTGTTTTCAACTTACCGTCTTTGTCAAAAGCGTAGTATTTGCCATTGATTAATAAAACACAATTCTTAACCATTTTACAGTCTCCATTTAACCAATACCAAACACCATCTGTTTGAACCCATTTGTCACAATAAGCATATCCATCAGCACCAAAGTAGTACCATTCGTTGTTGATTTTTAACCATTTGCTAGTTGGATATGAACCATCCGCATACTCATACCACCAACCCTTGTCGTTTTTCTTCCATTGAGGAGATTGGGTGGTAGTGGCAACAACTTTCTTTAATCCTAAGTATTCAATGATTGATTCAGCCACTGCTTCTGCATATGCTTGTTGACCTTTGTCAGATGTGATAATCTCATAGTCAGAAGCCGTACTCATGAACCCACCTTCAACTAAAACCGCCGTCGCTTTGCAAGTTAATACTGTAAATTCGGCAGTTTTAACTCCACGATTTTTCACACCACATTTAGAAGCCAATTTTGGAGCGATAATCCCTGCAACCTTTTTATCCTCAGCAGTACCTTTTGTATGCCAGAAAACTTCTGTACCTGTTGCAGTTGTCGCACTAGCAGCATTATGATGAATACTTACAAATAAGTCAGGTTTGTAATTGTTGCAACGTTTCACACGTTCAGACAATGAAATATCTGTTTTACCAGTTGTGTCATCTGTACGGTGAATAGTCACATCATAGTCTTTTAAGATAGCTTGAATTTTGTTGCACACATTGCTATTTAATGTCCATTCTTTAATCACGCCTTTTGAACCATTCATTGTTTGTTTCCCACTCGTGTTTAATCCATGCCCTGCATCTAATACTAATACTTTAGCCATATTATTATTCCCCCTCTTTGATAATTAAAGATTTAAATAATTGATGTAATCCAGTTGAACTTAATCCACTGAATAGTCCTGCTAAGACAATATTTGCATCCATCCCTTGTGAAATCCAAATGTTTAATGACAACCCCAATACTGCCATAATTAATGGAATAAAACGATTAGGAATGGTAGGAATGCTAGTCTTAATTACATATCCCACACAAACACAAATCCCTACAACCACAGGAATACAAAACTCACTTAAAAATGTTAAATCCATACTTTTCACAACCCCTTTATTATTTTTCTGAATTTCTTTTAAGTTCTAAGATGCTGTTTTCAATGATGTCAAGTTTTACGCTTATTCCTTCAACAAGAGTGCGGTTTGTTTCAAGCAACTCCTTGTTTGCCATCATTAACAACTTATTTGACTCTTGTGCTTCTCGAATAGTCTTGTCACTTGATTCCATTTGCCTCATCTGTACGTCAACAGTTTCCTTATGAATTCTGTTGACGTACCAAGCCAACCCAAAAACGCAAGCAATTGGAAACCCCAAAGATTCAATCATGCTTGATAATTCAGCCATTTATAAATCATCCCCTTTAAATGTAAAAAGGACTACTCAAATTGAGTAATCCTACAATTATAAAAAGAGTGCCATTAGACACCCTTATGTAAGTTATCAACGTTTGCAACAATATAGTACTTTCTTTTTCTTTGTCTAACACCATGATCGAAAGTATAGTTTACATCACTAATAACTGGAAGTTGGTAGTTTGTTGCCCCACTTATTCCTAGTGCTGTTGCTAATTGTGGATATAATGCACTTTGAATTGTTCTTTGTTGACCTATATATAGGTAAGTGACACCACCAACGCTATATTTATCTCCAGAATCTTGGAACGTGCTAATAATATCTCTAACTTGAGCAGTAGGATGTTTAGTTTCTAGTCTTGCAATTCTTCTATCATGGTTATTTACAGTAGTTATTGTACTATTAAGAGTTGTATTGATATTTGTTAAGTGGTCTTGAACAGTTGTATTACTTCCACCAACATTGGCATTAATGTGTGTACCGTCAAGAGTTACACTTCCTTGTGGGTTTGGATTTTGATTGTTAACGCTTCTTACTACTCCAGCACCAGCATTAGTTACTTTTCCATCAAGTTCCTTAATAGCACCAACTAAGTTACTTGATTGTAATGATGTTCCACCATTGTTAAATTGGATAAAAACTTTGTCACCATTAAGGATAACTGATTCTTTAAAACTTTGTGTTCCAGGAATGTATGGTTCATGAGGTTCAACAGAAGCATCCCAAACCATTGCTTCCTCTTCAACACCAACAAATCCTAAATTAAAATTCATCGAGATGTGAGTTACATTCGGATTAGTAGGCTTATACTCTAAATAACTTCTACCATGAATTTTACCTTGACCTGATGACCAAGTTCCATTAGCAACTTTTGTGCTATTATTAAATGTGCCATTAGTTGTACTAAACTCAATACAAACACCACATCCATTAAATCCAATCCCTATGTATTGGTCATATTCAACATTACCTAAATTAGCAATGCAATATTCTGCAATTCCACTTCCCAAGCTGTGACCTGAGCAAATTAATGGCTTCCCCTTAACTTGAGCTTTACACAATTCATCTTTGACAATCGCTAATGCTTGTTTGTGTTGCTTTGGTACAATACCTAAGCCTACCTTAAAGTTGGTAATCCAATCTCTAACGCTTGTCTTATTTGTACCACAGATGACTATAAGTATACCATCTCGTAAGTCAAAGATTTCTAGTCGTAAACCTGTTGCTTTCACGATACGATTAGTCATGTGTAAATAGGGTGGATAAGCCAATTCATTATAAACACAATTGTTTAAAAACGTGCATAGCTCATATTGGTATTGAGTGAGTTTCATTCTATCACCCCTGTTTTATAATGCTATTCCAAAACGACATTTACAATTTCAGTAGCCTCCACATTATCACTTAAATCTTCCTTGATAGAGTTAATATCATCTTTGATTACAGTGACTTCCTGTTGTACTTGGACTACCTCTTGTTTAACTTCTGTAATCTCTTGTTTCACCTCTGTAACTATTATAGAAGCGTTATTAATCATCTTTTTACATAAAGAAAATGTAATGACGTTCAATTCATTCACCTCCATTTAAAATTCAAAAAAGAGCGAGGTTGATATTTCAACCCCACACAGTTTAAATAGTTAAATTAATTAAGCAATTACTGTATAGTAGATGCAACCATTCAATACTTCAGTGATTGAAGTAATGTCTTCTTTAGCTTTAGCGATTGCACTAGCATTTGTAGCAATAGCTCCTTTGTTTTCTGCAATAGCAGTTTTGTTAGCAGTTACTTTATCATTTGTAACACCTAAGTCAGATTTTAATTGAGCAATATCTCCTGTGTTAGTAGAGATTTTACCATTTGCATCTGCTAAACCTTGTTTTAATGTAGCGATGTCACCAGTGTTAGTAGCGATAGCACCTTCATTTGTAGCCACTTTACCATCAGTAGCTTGTAATCCTGAAGTTAATGTAGCAATACCTTGAGCATTAGCAATAGCTTTAGCATCTACTGCTTCAATGTCTTCAACCAATTCAGTTTTTAATGCACCAACTGCTCCTTCAATACGAGAATCAACAGATGCAACTGCACCTTCAACAGCTCCTACACGACCTTCTAAAGCACCAACTCTACCTTCAACAGCAGTTGCCAAACCTTCAACACGAGCAACTTCTGAAGTCACATGAGTTAAGTCTGCTTTGCTGTTGATTTTACCTTGCAATGCACCATCTAAGTCACCCTCAACGATAGCATCTGCTTTAGCACGATAAGTAGATTGAGCATCTTCACGAGTTAAGTAATCAACTAAATCTACATCAGTAGAGATTTCATCGAATAATACCCAACCTTCAGGTACTACGATGTCTAACATTGCAACTGCACCTGCACCTGCACCTTTGTAGATGAATGCTTTCTTAACGTCCAGCACGAATACTAAATCTCCAACTTTTGGATCTAATGAAGCTACCGCACCATTAAATTCATCCATTGTAGAGTATACTAATGTGCTAGATTTTTTGTCAGAGATGGCTGATTTAAGGTTGTTGATTTCACCTTGTAATTCACCTTTAGCTTGAGCTAATTCTCCACGAATAGCAGCTTCTTCACCTGTTGCACGAGATACTTCTGCTTCGATTGTTTGAGTAAGAGTTCCAACATGAGAAGCGATAGATTGCTCTAACTCACCATCTTTAGCTTGTAATCCTGCAATATCAGATTGAGCTTGTCCCATTTGTCCTTCTAATGCGCCAACACGACCTCCAACTGCTTCAACAGAAGATTCAATTTCACCAACTTTGGTTTCTAAGTTAATACCATTTTGTAATTTAACTAATTCGGCTAACGTTGCAGGATTTACTGGTTTTAACACACCTTCTACCTTTTGTTGTAATTGAACTTTCACCGCTTGAGTTGATTTGATTGCCATAAATACATCATCCTTTCTTATGAGCCTTTGCTCTTCACTAATTTATTTTTATATATATTAACGACACTTTGGTCGCTAATAGCTAATTTAATTGATTTATATTTTTACTTCTTCTTTGTAGATTTCCTAGATTTCTTAGGTGCTTTATTCATGTATTGTTCGGTAGGTTGTGCTTCCACATGTTTTTTCTCAATAGATATTGATAAAGACATTACCTCATTTACCATACTAGGAGCTAAAGCATCGGGTGCTACAACTTTGCTGTCTATCAATTACAAAGTGCATATGTTACCACATCAAAACCCATAAGACACCTACTGTTTCATTGTTTATATTAATCCCAATCTACACAATCAAATGTAATAGTATTTTCACCTTGTTCCAAATCAATCACATAGAAAACTGGTGCCCATACCCCTGTATATTTAGTAGCAATTTTTAGCACACCATCTAAATAGCTGTGTGATTCAATTTTGTCACTGTCTACACTAGGAATAACGTTGGTTAAATCTAAAGGTTGACCATTTAACTGAATATTACTATATTGCTTTTTATAAAGTCCTTCTGTAGAAGAGTTCCCAAAAAATGCCATACTCACCTTACTAGCCGTTTCTAGGTTGAAGGTACAATCTCCACTTCCTTCTGCATAAATAGTTGCCCAATCTTCACTTGCTATCGTCAAGTAACCATCAAAAGCAACAGTTTCTTCAACTGTGATTGTGGTAGTTAATGTTGTAGTAGTTGTAGCCAAATCGCTTTCTTCAACCTTTTTGGCTTTCACTGTTGAAACTCCACTTCCACTAAAGATAATTTCATTGGTTTGAAGGACTCTACTACCGACGCCATCCACTGATGCAAAGTTATACCCCACTGGAATAATGTACTTTTGGTTGGCTTTAACTGTTGCAGTTTGTTCTTCTTCTTTGATGATTTGTTGTTTATTAACTGTGATGGTTACAGTTTTTGTGATGATACCTTTTTGGTTTTCTTCTTCGTAAGGTTTAGTAACTTTTACAACACATTGCCCAACTGCATTGAACACTACTTGCCCATTTTGATGTGTACCCACACCACTAACACTAGAGAATGTCCATCCTTGCGGAATAGTGTAGGTTTGATTTGTAGTTTTGGTTAATGATTCACTCTCTTCTTTATTAACTGTTTTTTTACCAACTGTAAATGTTAAAGTGGCAGCTTCTGACCATAGGTTGCGATTATCCTTAACTTTTAATTGTATAGATTGTTTCCCTGCTAAATCATATTGAGTTTTCTTATTGCTTGAAAACCATTCATCACGTTTTGTAATACGTTCATTTTCAAACTCAACGTCATATAGATATGAGATAGTTTGGTCTACCACTGGTTCAGCAGGTTCGATACGGAAATTGGAAATTACAGGTTTCTTAGGTTCGGCAATCCTAAACTCAATATATTTAATATCTGACCATTTACCTCTCTGGTCTTTAACTTGGACACCCACTTTGTTTTTACCAACAGGATAGTTATTACACTTGTTGTACCATTTTTCCTCTGCTTTGCTTGAGTTATCATAGGTAGCTTCATAATTGAATGTCACTGCCTCTCCCCAAGCTGGGTTAATAGGTGTCATGGTTAAACTTGTGATTTCTGGCTTATTGTATGCACCATCCGGTTTAACCACTATGCTACTATCTACTAACGAGTGCCAACTTGAATTTTCTTCATTGAACATATAGACATTTCCCGTAGCAACTACAATACAAGTACTTCCTTGTCCAACTAAATGGGGTAAATGAGTAACTTCTTCCTCAGTTGAAATGGCATATTCAACTACCCCATATGAATTTGCACCAATTTTCTTAATCATAATTTCACCTCGTCTTGTTTATAATTCATAAATGCATGAAAGTTTGAATGTGATTTTACCCCATTCCATAGAAGCGTCAATACGTTCTCCATTATCATCAATTGCCTTACTTGGTATTGCTTTTGAATAATCAAGAATGTTTGTATCACTATACTTTTTAACGTATTCTAAGTCTTACCACTCTGAAACATAATCTAGTGGAATTCGTGTGACCGCATTGTTTAAGTGAGTAAATTCTAATGTGTCACCAGTCAATACAGCACTAATAATTGTTCGTGGGTCTAATGGTTGTCCACCACCAGCTTGTCCACCAACTAAACTAGGTAAAAAGAAACTACTCATTTATTTCTCTCCTTTCTAATTAATAACTAATTACTGCATAGAATTGAACACCAGCAGTTTTAGCAACTAATGATGTAATTTTAATATCTTCATAACTAATTGATAAACCTAAGTCTGCACGAACCTTTACAGTAGAGTGACCGTTGATTTCAATTTCACAATCTACATCTGGTTTAATTGAAATTTTTAAAATAGTTGGTTCAATAAATTTTGGATCATTGTTTTTGATTTGTTCCATTAAATCCATATCCATTGTTGTTCGAACATCAATATATGTCATACGAGAAGCGTTATTATCGCACATAAAAATCTCCTTTCATTTGTTTAAAGTAAAAGCCTATCCATAAAGATAGGCTTGATATATATTGTTAGGCATTCTTTAAAGCCTTAACTTCTTCTGCTAACTGTTTAACACGTTCCTCTAACTCTTCACGCTTTTGAATTTCAACTTTTAATGCACCCATAACAGCAGATGTTAAATTGTAAGGATTGATAGCATATAAATCTTCTGGATTATCTTGCACCAAAATGTAGTCTGAACACTTGTAGTCTACAATGTCTTGTGCAATAATTCCTAATTGTTGATACGCATTTTTACTCTCTTGCTCTACGGTTGCGGTTTGTAGTTCGTTGTCCGACATTTTTGTTTTGTCACCGAATAATAGCGTGTATGATTTAACCTCGGTGTTCTTAACCATATTAAAACAATCCTGAATATCAAATGTTTCAATATTGGTTTTACAGCGTTCATCCGATGTATTAAATGCTCCAGCGGTCACCCAACACTCGGAAAATTTATAATTATACGAACCAATTCGTATATTTCTTTCGTTTGTTGGACGCATATTTGTCATAAATACAACGTCACCTGTATATGTTCCGTCTGTATCATTTCCACCAATTAATACATTTATACCGGCACTCCTAATAGTGTTAGCAACAATTCCTGAGTTACCATTGTCAATCCATCCATCACCTCTACGTTTAACAACTGTGTTTGGTGTAGATTTTATATCAATAGGTGCATTTCCCTCATGCCACACTTTATGACGTTGACCACCTGTTACAACAACAACATCAGCAGATGTAGCTAAATCTAATTGTGTATGCTCGTTACCTAAAATAATACTTCCATCAACAGATAAAACCTTACCATCAGTTGTTGCTGTGTGTAGTGGTGTTGATGTGATAAAGTCACCAGCAAGATCATAATTGATTGCTCCTGTCATCGTGCCACCAGCTAACGGTAAGTATTCATCAAACTTATCTTCAATACTATCAAGTTTATCTTTTAATGTAGTATTTGGAGCTTTAGCGTTGTCAATTTCTTGCTTAACACTATTCACAGTATTGTTGGCAGTATTTGCAGTTTGCTGAGCCTGTGTTGCTGTGTTTTGTGCATTTGTTGTAGCAGTCGTCATTTTATCTAATCTATCGTTTAAATTAGCTTCTCCACCCCTAGCTTGTTCTACTTCTTGCTTAACACTATTGACGGTATTGTTGATAGTAGTTGTAGTATCCTCCATAGCATCTAATCTAGCTTTTAATGTTGGATGTGAAACACCTTTTTTGTCAGGTCTTGCATTAACAACTTCGTCTGTTACGTCTTTAATCTTAGTGTCAACCTCTGTTAATTTAACATCTAAGTTTTTTGTGCTTGTCACAATAACCTGTTCAGCCTTTGTTTTTGGATATAACTTATCATTTGTATTGTCTAATAACTCTACATTTTTTGGCATTATTACACTCCCTTTCTAACTTGTTGCTAGGTGTTCTAAAATTGTAATTTCAAATTGAGAAGATGCAACTCGAACACCGCCATCCATCACATCAATTATTCCTTTTACATTTCCACTTTTTCCTGTAAGCTTATCTGTAATTTCATATCTCCATTTTCCAGAATCTTGTAGTAATTCGCATGGTTCTTTTTCAACCACAATATCCGAACCATTTTTAAATGTCACCCTTGCAGAATGTTGTCTTTCGTTCCAAGTAACAGTTTTCCCACTTAACAACACCTCAAACTCAATGTAGATTCCGTTATCAAATTGTGTTAATACAATACTGTCACTACCAGTTGTAAATCTTTTATTTTCTAAATCTCTTACTATGTTAAAAGGTTTAATCATAAATACCCCCTTTATATACAAAAAAGAAGAGATTGTAACCTCTTCTTTAAATAACTCTAAAGCTAATCATCGAGTTAAGAATATTATTTATTCTTGTTTCGTTTTGAATTGATTTTGCATCTGCTTTATCTGCAACAGCTTTTGCATCTGTTGTTGCGGTTGTCATTTTATCTAACCTATTGCCAAGAGTAGTTTCTCCACCACGAGCATCAACCACCTCTTGATTGACACTAGCACCTGAAGCATTTTCTAATTTTTCAATTCTTTTTTCATGATCATTTGTTGTATTTGTTAATGTAGCTACACCATTATTAGCATTTGTTGCACTTGTTTGTGCATTTGTTGCTGTTGTATTGATGCTATCTAATCTTGTTTTTAAGTTTGCAAATTTTCCAGTAGCATCTTTAATTGCAGTTTCAACACTTCCAACTTTTGTAGTTAAGTTTGCTACATTGTTGTTGATTGTATTAACAGAACCTTGAATGTTTTGAACATCAGTTTCGATACCATCAATTCTAGTTTTTAAATCAGGATGACCATTTCTTGCTTGTGTAACTTCATTTGTAACAGATGTAATATTGTTTTTATTTTTTGTAATATTACCAGTGTTTGTAGCTATCAATCCATTTAAAGTGTTATATTCGTCATCTAATCTAGTTTTTAAATTAGTTTTTGTAACACCATTAGCATTAGTTCTAGCATCGACAACCTCTTGGATAACACCATTATTTTGTTCCAATAAATCAATTCTATTTTCATGTTGAGCTTGTGTTGTATTGATAGTGTTTATTTGTAGTGCATTTGCATTAGCAGTATTATTAGCTTGGTTCGCTGTTGTTTCAATACCATCAATTCTATCTTTTAAAGTTGGATATGTGGTACTTGGAACTTGATTGTCAGTTCTAGCATCAATAACTTCTTTGTTAGAAATGTTTATTGCATTAGCGTTAGCTATAATGTTATTTGTGTTATCATTAATATTCTTAACAATTTTATCAAGCCTATCTCCTAAAGTTTGTTCACCACCCCTTGAGTCAATGACCTCTTGATTTGGAATGTTTGTAGCAAGTGTTCTTTGAGTTCCAGCTTTCCCCTCAATGATAATCATTTCACTTCCATCAATGGTTTGTGCTTCACCCAAATCAGGAATCCTAACACCTGTGATAGTTGTTTTCGTTCTTTGTTTAACTTCTTCAATCAACTTTTCTAATTCAGCATTAATTCTTTCAGTGTTCTCCACACCAATAATTTTAGACATTAATCCACCTCCGTTCTAATTAAGTATTTATCTGATTCATTAGTAATTAGATCGTTTTTGTGAGTTATAATACCATCGTGAATACTATTTTCTCTCCAACGAACATGGTCTAAACTATCGACCTTCATTAAGTTGATTTGTGCTTGTAGTGCTAATAATGGTTGGTCAGCATAAATTAAATCTGCCCATTCTTCGTATTCTTTTTTAATACTGTCGATTAAATTTTGCAAACGTTCTAATTCATTGAAAGCGTCTTTGAATTTATCAACCAAATCCCCTAAAGTTTCACCAGGAATATTTGAATCCATCAGGATACGACCTGCGTAAACCATCTCAACTCCACGACCATGATATGAAACCGTCATCGTCTTCCCAGAGTGTTTTGGATTAAAGTAGATAATTCCATGTGCATAATCAACTTTATACACGTCCTCGGTTAAATCCTCAACATCAAATACTTCGTGCATTAAAGCTCCAGATTGATTTCTTACCACGATTCGATGTGATTCATCTGGAATTTGCATTAAGTGAATAGTGTAGTTTACTGGTGAAACTTGACACTTCTCGTTAAGCATCTCGATAGAGACTGGATTACCTTGCCCATCAACGTTATATTTTAAAATTAAACTATCTCTATAATTTTTTGTTTGTAGCATACTTTCACCACCCTTTTAAAATTGCTAGATTAAAAGTAAAATAAATATTTTAGGGTTAAATATATTTAACCCTAAAGTAAAGCTATTAAATGTCTACTACACAATTGTTCCTAAATAAAATTCAAATTATGAGTCATTTGGATTTGAGGCAACAAATCTGTCAAGTCCTTAAATACTAAATTCCCATCAATTTCGTAAACGCAATACAATTTTCTGTTTTTGTTATCATAAGCTAAACAGCTATAACCCCTAGATACTCCAATGTGTGTGGTATCAATAGTCAAATATTGATTTTTCACTAAAACTTTTAGAGTAACATCATTACGACTCGATTTCACTGGATTTGAGAATAAAATCATATCTTGATTATTATGATTAATCTTGTATGTATGACCTTGACAAATACAGTTATTGTCTAGGTTGCCATCTGAATCGTGAGGTTGCCAAGTGACACCTAAATCTGTCGTAACAAAGATGGCGCGCTGATTTCTACTATCATCTCGTGCATTTAATAAAATAGTGCCATTTGGATATTCAACTACACTACATTCTCCTGAACGTCTAGGAACTAAATTTTCAGACATAAACCACGTATCTCCGCCATCAGAAGAATAAATGATACCTGATTGACACGCATAAGGCGTGTCGTTTAGTAAACTAACTTGAATTGGAAACACCAATTTACCATCAGACATTTCAATACCTGTTCCAACACCGCCTATGAAAGCGCATTGATTATTTTTAAGAAGATGACTTAAATCTTGATGTAATTGCCAAGAACGTCCATCATCATCAGAGCGATATAATTTGCAACTCCAATTTGGATCAGGATGTGTATTTGGCGTCAACCAGTTATCTACACCATCGTCCCAATGATTAGCCAACAAGAATACACGTCCGTTACTTGTTGCTAAAATAGTACCATCCATAGCACGACTAACATCGCTTACACCGCTATTAGGACAAGCAACAACTTTATCGGTCCAAGTTTTACCTCCATCAATAGATCGTGCGGTTCCGATAGAGATTAAAGATTGATCGCCGAAGTTATTGTATCTAATATCTGAACCCGCGATAATTGTTCCTTTATTAGTGATAGTCATAAATGGAATACGATAACCAAAAGCTTGATTAAAATCTATACCACTTCTGAAAATAGAATACTCCGGTTTTACACCATAATCAATTAAATCAACAACCAATTCTTCATCAACTGTAAGGAACATATGTCTTATATCAAAGGTGTTTCTTTGAAATTGAACACGAAAATACGCAATATCTTCTTCTTTATTATAAGTATAATTACTAAATTTAATTGTACGTTGTCCGTTTACTAAACCTATTGCAGGACCAGTAAATCGTCCCATGAACTCCTTATTTGCATCGTAACAACAGAGGTATACGCAATTTGTGAATCTAACTACTGAATTATGAGTTGTCGGTATATAATCAGTACAAATACCAGCCTCTAAATTAATTATTTCTCCATTAGAATTAAGCCCTTTACCCATTATCAAAGGGATAGTGTTGAGTAAATTATTCGTCTTAATATATTCAAATTCAGGTAGTAAATTCTTTAGCATTTCTTTTTTATTAGCAAGCAATTCATCATGAAGTTCCATCATTTGATTTTCATCGTTAACTGTTACAATAACCGAACTTCTATATTCGTTAGAATAACACAATCTGAAACTTTTAACTTTTTTTAGCGTTTCATAATCTGCCGTATCAATCTTATCAACATTAGTTAGTCTAGCTAAATAGCTACTATCTTCTGAATAAAAATAGATGGCACGAATTGTTTTATTAGAGTAAATAGAATCACCGTACTCTATTGGGAAATAAGACGTTGTAAAATAATTTTCACTAGGCGTTTCAACACCCGAACCAGTTAATTCAATAGGATAAAATTTACAATTTTTAAGAACACTATTTGTATTTATCAAATATTGATCATCAAGAAGCTGTTGCATTATGTTAGCACCTTCACCGACAAGCGTTTTTTCGTCTTTTATTAGACAACCACCTTTTCTGAAATATCGGGTATTTAAGTCATCCATTCCTGAAATTCGGATGTATTTAATGCTTTTACAATTTGGAACTTCTTTCAAAGATAATCTTTGCCCTTGAAAAAGAAAATGTTTATATTTGTCATAATAAGCGCAGTAATTAGTTGCACTTGTAACATATGATTCCCCAATCTCCACTTCAATAAAACCACTTAGAACACTACCATCACTTGTGTCAATGGTTCCATATCTTGTTACATACCCGTTTTCAACATCACTATCATCTTTATCAAATAAGTTCATTCCATCTGTTGTAATTTTAAAAATATCAGGATTATCGTCTGATTCATTTATTAATTCATTTTCGTAATCATTATAGTATATATCATTAATTAAGATAGTTGGATTATCTAGTGAAGAATCAATTCCTACTCTAACATACTGCGCCGCGCTTAATGCTGTATTTTTTGATAAATCTTTAACAAAAGGTTCTTCGTTATTTGTATTTACAAGCCTATCGATATAATCTTTGTTCTCGTCGTAAAAATATAAATATTTACAACTTTTAACCTTAATTGTGTCTTGACCAGTTATGCTAATAAACCATGTCGTGTCAACTGACTCATCATATGTTTGTTGTGAATTATCACCTAATCTAACATTCTCTTGAGTCATACGGAATTTACTTCGAACGAAAGTTGTTTTGCACGGCGTAACTTGATTATCAACGATATTATTGGTTAATATAGTATCTTCACCAACAACCGCAACACTTCCGCCGGTCATCGTTTCTTTTACTTCTTGCGATAACATTGCGTTAGTGATTACACCACCCTCACCACGATTTATTTTGTTAGACAATTGTGTATTAGTTTCTTCTAACTTTTCAGTTAGTTCAGTGTGATTCTCATTAACCTTTTCCTCAAGAGTTGTAACTTTTGCACCTACTTCGGTTAAACCACTGTTTAATTCATTAATAGCTCCTGCTATTGTCTTATCGGCAGTGTTTAATGTAATATCATGTTTTGTTTGATAATCACTTAAATCAAAACCACCTCCACCCCCAAAAACGTTCTCAATCGTTTTTAGGGAAACTCTTCTAGTCCCACCATCTGTTTCAACAATAACTTGGTCGGTAGGAGAAATTAATAACGTGCTTCCCAACTCAGGAATTTTGACACCTGTGATGATAGACTTAGTTCTATCAGCAACTTCTGCTTTTAAATCATTTAATGATTGACTAATTGTTTGTTTTGTAGCATCACTAGCCATTTAATCACCTCTTTTTGTAAATATAAAAGAGTTAACCACAATAGCCAACTCTTAATATTTTAAAATATTTATTATTATAAAACTACTTAGTTCTAATAAAATCTAAATTGT
>OIEL01000166.1_pt1 | contig 49179 bp, 48 predicted proteins | sample 1581731 | NCBI WGS metagenome assembly OIEL01 (sample SAMN01760977, study PRJEB22395) | human gut metagenome | reverse complement strand
AGAGACCTAGAAAATGTCTTGGATATAAAACACCATATGAAGTCTACTATTCTACGTGTTGCAATTGACTTGACAATTCGGGCTGAAAAAAATAACCCAGTATGTACTGGGCTAAGCTAATTCGTGATATTTTCCTAAGAACTCTTTGGTTCTTTCGTTATCCGAAGTAAACATCTTATCTGGTGTCGTTTCTTCGACAATAACGCCTTTATCCATGAAGATCATCCGATTAGATACATCGTGGGCAAAGGTCATTTCATGGGTGACAATAACCATTGTCATTTTTTGTTTCGCTAGATCTTTAATAACTTTTAGAATTTCTAAGGTTAATTCAGGATCTAGAGCACTGGTTGGTTCATCAAAGAATAAGATCTTTGGTTTCATGGCCAAAGCACGGGCAATGGAAACACGTTGTTGCTGACCGCCACTTAACTGACCAGGATAGGCGTTTTCTTTATCGGATAATCCCATTTGGGCAAGTAGGGCTCTTGCTTCGGCGATGACTTCTTCTTTGTTTCTTTTTTGAATACGGATCGGTGCATCAATGATATTTTTTAAGACGGTAAAATGTGGGAATAAGTTAAAGTTTTGGAAAACTAGACCAAAATAACTTAAAGCCCTTTTTTGTTGCTCTTTATTACCATAAACCGAATGACCGTTTTCACTCTTTACCACTTCATCATCCATATAGATGATGTTGCCATCATCCATTGTTTCTAAGAATGTTGCACAACGCAACAAAGTACTTTTACCCGATCCTGAAGGACCGATAATGGTTACGACTTCGCCTTCGTTAACGGATAAGTTGATATCTTTTAAGACTTGGTTGTTGCCAAAGTTCTTTTTGACATGATTCATTTCTAGTATTTTCATAAACCCACCTCTTAGTTATAGTAGTTCATTTTCTTTTCGAAGTGTTCCATAATCATAGCTACGATAAAGTTAAAGATGTAATAGAAAATTGCAGCAGCTACAAAAGGAATCATACTTTTAAAACTAGCGGCCAAGGCTTTGGCTTGGGTAAACATTTCCATATAGGCAATCGAGAAAGCTAAGGATGTATCTTTAACCAAGGTAATGATTTCATTAGTTAAAGAAGGCAAGATTCGTTTTAGAACTTGCGGGAAAATAATCGTAAAAAAGGTTTGTACTTTGGAATAGCCTAAGACCTTCGCGGCTTCGTATTGTCCTTTTGGCATGGATTCAATACCGGAACGATAGATTTCGGCAAAGTAGGCAGCGTAGTTTAAAGAGAATGCGATAATAACAGCTACTCCACGATAGGCTGAAGAAATAGACATGCCTAAAATGTAATAAGGGCCAAAATACACAACCAGCAACTGCAACATCAAAGGTGTACCTCTTAGAATAGAAATATACACTTTTACAATCGATTGCAGGATGATGTTTTTTGACATACGCCCAAAGGCAATAATTAGACCTAAAGGCAAAGAAAATAATAATGTTAATAGGAAAATTTGAATCGTCGTGCCCATTCCACCAATGAGTTGGGTAAATGAGCTTAGTAATGAGATTGATCGTACTCCCATAGGTTCCTCCTTCTACAATAGAGAAACCAGGTCTTTGCCTGGTTTCGTATTAATCTGCGAATAAGATACAAACGTTTTCGCCATCAAACCACTTTTCAGAGATTTTCTGGAACGTTCCATCTTTTACCATTTCTTTTAATGCTTTTTCTACTTTATCACGTAACTTGGTGTTGCCTTTTTCAAAGCCTACGCCATATTGTTCGTTGGATACTTTTTCATCTAAGATCTTTAAATCGCCTTTGCCGGCAATTTGATCTTTGGCAACATAGATATCCATCGCTACCGCATCCGCTGCGCCAGATTCCAAATCCATGATACCAGTATTGTAGTCAGCTACGCTAGTATATTGGGCAAAAGAATCTTTTAACTCTTTGTTGTCATTGATAGCTGTTTCGGCACTGGATTCTTTTTGGACTTCGACATTTTTGCCTTTTAGATCAGCTAAAGAATTGATGCCTGAATCGCTTTTTACTACGACAACTTGGGAGTTATCCATGTATGGATCAGTCCAAGTGTATTTCTTTTCTCTTCCGCTGATGGTAAATCCATTCCAGATACAATCAATCGTACCAGATTCCAATTCCATATCTTTGGAATCCCAATCAATTGGTTGGTACTTCACTTTCATTCCCATATGCTTAGCAGCTTCTTTAGCTAAGTCTAAGTCAAAACCAACATAGTTTCCATCGTCATCGACATAACCGAATGGTGGGAAGTTTTGGTCAAATCCAACCACGAGTGTCTTATCGTCGTTGTCGCTAGAGGCTTTTTTATCCCCACATCCGACAAGTCCGAATGATAGACCTGCAACAAGCGTTGCTGCAAGCATTTTTTTCCATAATTTCATTTTTACATTCTCCCTTTAATATCTAGAATTCTATCACAGAAAAAGACGGTTTTGAAAAGTTTTCAGAACAAATGTCGTTTTTTTCATAATTGTCTATGATTTTTATACAATTTATGGCTGGAATTGAAGCAATTGTCGATTTTTTTAAACGAAAGTGATAAACTAAAAACAGTTAAACGGAGGATAAAAAATATGGAAAAAAGACCGGTAGTATTGGTTGTAATGGATGGTATTGGAATTCGCGAAGACAAGACAAATAATGCAGTTGCCTTAGCGAATAAACCAACCCTTGATAAATTATGGAAAGAATGCCCACATACGCAATTGCGTGCACATGGTTTAGCTGTTGGTTTGCCTACAGATAAAGATATGGGTAACTCAGAAGTTGGACATAACGCACTTGGTTGTGGTCAAATCTATTCACAAGGTGCAAAACTTGTAAACGAAAACATTGAAACAGGGGAAATCTTCCATTCTAAGACTTGGAAGGAATTAGCTGAAAACGCTAAAGACAGCAAGATGCATTTCTTGGGTCTATTAAGTGATGGAAATGTTCACTCAAATATTTCTCACTTAAAAGCTTTAATTAAAGAGTCTAAAGCTGAAGGAATTAAAGAAGTACGTGTACATGCCTTATTAGATGGACGTGATGTACCAGCTACTTCTGCCTTAGAATATGTCGATGATATTGAAAACTTTATGGCAGATTTAAACGATGATAACTTCCATGCATGCATTGCCAGTGGTGGTGGACGTATGCAAATCACAATGGACCGTTATGAAGCGGATTGGTCGATGGTTGAACGTGGATGGAAGATTCATGTAATGGGTGAAGGAAGACAATTTGCCTCAGCGACAGAAGCTATTGAAACCTATCGTAAAGAAACCGGTGTTGTTGACCAAGACTTACCTGGATTCGTTATTGCCAAAGATGGTCAACCAGTAGGAACCATTGATGATGGCGACAGCGTTGTATTGTTCAACTTCCGTGGTGACCGTGCCCAAGAAATCTCTTTAGCCTTTGATGGAGACGAAAGCTTTGATAAATTTGATCGTGTAAAAGTACCTCAAGTAAAATTTGCTGGTATGTTACAATACGATGCCGATTTACAAATTCCAAAGAACTACTTAACGGAACCACCAAAAATCAAATACACATTAACAGAAGAATTGTGTAAACACGGGGTTCGTGAATATGCGATCAGTGAAACGCAAAAATATGGTCACGTTACTTACTTCTGGAATGGTAACCGTTCCGAAAAATTTGATGAGTCTTTAGAGACTTATGTAGAAATCCCAAGTGATGTTGTTCCATTTGAACAAAGACCTTGGATGAAGGCTGCGGAAATTACAGATCAACTTTGTGAAGCAATTGAAAGTGGTAAATATGATTTCTTACGTACCAACTATCCAAATGGAGATATGGTTGGACATACGGGAAGCTTACCAGCTACAATCATTGGTGTAGAATCTGTTGATTTGGAATTAGCTCGTGTAATTGAAGCATGTGATAAAGCCAATGCCATCTTAATGATCATGGCCGATCATGGTAATGCTGATGATGAAAGCAAGACTAGCCATACTTTAGCACCAGTTCCATTCATTATTTACGGAGCCGATGTAGAGTGTAAACAAGATGATTCACTTGGATTATCCAATGTTGCTGCAACGGTTACAGACTTATTAGGTCTTGAACCAAACGAACATTGGAACGAATCAATTATTAAAAAGTAAGACTAATTTGAAACGATTCTTTGAACAGACTTTGTATCGTCTGCGACAAGAATCGTTTTTCTATTGTATAATGGTTGGCATGAGAGTCATTGTAGCTTGTTCGGGTGGCCCAGATAGTATGGCCCTATTGGATATCTGTCGTAAAAAAGGCTATGAGATTGCGGTTGCCCATGTAAATTATAAAAAAAGAGAAACAGCCAATCGGGATGAGAAGATTGTTCGTCAGTATTGTGAAAACTATGGAATTCCCTGCTTTGTCGATGAACCTACGTGGGATCATGTAGGCAACTTTCAAGCTTGGGCCAGAGATGTTCGTTATGATTTTTTTATCGATTGTGCCAAACGTTTCTCAACTAAACAAATCGAAGTAGCTCATCAGATGGATGATTGTCTGGAAACCTATGTTTTTCAAAAGCAGAGTGGACGACTTCCTGGTTGTTGGGGCATTCAAGAGAAGATGTTGCGTAAGGGTTTTTGGATCGAGCGACCTTTACTTGGCTATACGAAGGCTGAACTGGCCGAGTATTGTGACAAAGCTAGGGTGCCTTATGGTATTGATGAAAGTAATCTTTCCGATGACTATACACGTAATAAAATTCGTCATCACATTTTGGCAAACTATTCGCAAGAAGATAAAGTAGCCTTGATGGAAAAGATTCGTAAAGAAAATGCCGACTTAGAAATGCAAAGAGAGAAAGCCGATGCCTTTTTGAAGAGTGATTGGACTTGTTCACAATTGATTAAGGAACAAAGTCCGTTTGTGCTGGAACGTTTCTTGTATCAAAACTGCCATCAGCACTTGGCGATGAAGCATGTTGCCTCTTTATGGAAACAGATTCAAAGTGACTGTCTGATTGATTTAGGTGACTATACCTTAGAAAGTTTTCATGATCATTTATATTGTGAGAAAAAGCAGGAAGCATTTCAGCTTTTCTTACCTGCATTGGAATATAAATCGTATGGGCCTTTTTCCCTTTGTGAAAAGGGAAAGGTGATTGAAGGTATGAATCTACAGTCTGGTGATTTTCCTTTATGTATTCGAACCGTAAAAGAAGGGGATAAGATTGCCTTACGCTTTGGTACCAAAAAGCTTTCACGCTTTTTTGTGGACCGGAAAATTCCCAAAACATGGCGAAAAAAATGGCTGGTTGTAGAGAATGTGGGAAAGGTGATTATTTTTGTACCAGGGATTGGTTGTGATGTACAACATTTTAGTACTCATCCGAATGCCTTTATGATACAATAAAGTTTGACTTGAGGAGATAATTTGTATGATTTCAAACGATATTGAAAAAATTCTTGTTTCACAAGAAGCCATTACCAAACGTTGTAAAGAATTGGCTGCCCAAATTGAAGCAGACTATAATGCCATTGGGGAAGTTCCTATTGTGGTTGGACTTTTAAAGGGAAGTGTTCCTTTTATGTCTGAATTGATGAAGTACTTTACTTTTCCTTGTGAATTGGAATTCATGAAGGTTAGTTCTTATGATGGAACTGAATCCATTGGGGATGTTCGTATTGATTTGGATATGATGACTTCCGCAAAAAATAAATATATTTTACTAGTCGAAGACATTGTGGATACGGGACGTACTTTGGTAGAAGTTACCAAGATGTTTAAGAACAAAAAAGCCAAAGATGTAAAAATCGTTTCTTTATTAGATAAACCAGATCGTCGTACATGTGATATTGAAGCTGATTATGTTGGTTTTGAAGTTCCAAATGAATTCGTAGTTGGATTTGGTTTAGACTACAATCAAAAATATCGTAATTTACCATATATTGGTGTATTAAAACCAGAAATCTATGAATAAGGAGGATTAAAGAATGAAAAGAAATTGGCTAAATCTTTTGCCAACGATTTTCGTCATTAGTATTATTCTTTCTTTGATTGCGTATAGTGCACAAGGAAATACGGTCCAAATGGATTATACGCGTTTTGAAAAAGTTGCCAAGACGGCAAAATTTCAAGATTCGACGATGGATATTGATGATACGGTCATCAAAGTACATGGAACCTATACCGATAAAAAACACGATTCGAGTGTAAGCTATAGTGTCATCGTACCAAATACTGATGAAAATATTGATTGGTTAAAAAAGACATTATCCAAAGACCAAGGCAAGATCACGGTAAGTGATCCAAACTCTGGGGCAATTTGGATGAACTTGCTTGCCCAAATTTTACCGTTTTTAATTGTAGCGGTTTTCTTCTATTACATGTTTTCCCGTATGGGTGGTGGCGGTTCGACCAACAAGGCTTTCGAATTTGCCAAGAACCGTGCCCGTATTGAAAAAGATGTAAAAGTTCGCTTTAAGGATATTGCGGGCTGTGACGAAGAAAAAGAAGAAGTAGCGGAAATTATTGACTACTTGCGTTCACCGAAAAAGTTTACCGATATGGGTGCCCATATTCCGAAGGGTGTCTTAATGGTTGGTCCTCCTGGAACAGGTAAAACCTTACTGGCTAAAGCGGTAGCGGGAGAGGCAAATGTACCATTCTTCTCGATTTCGGGTTCCGATTTCGTAGAAATGTTTGTCGGTACTGGTGCTAGCCGTGTCCGTGATATGTTTAAAGATGCGCAAAAAGCTGCACCTTGTATTATCTTTATTGATGAAATCGATGCCGTTGGTCGTCAACGTGGTGCCGGAATGGGCGGCGGAAACGATGAACGTGAACAAACCTTAAACCAGATGTTGGTTGAAATGGATGGTATGAATGACAATGGTGGTATTGTTGTCATTGCCGCAACCAACCGTCCGGATGTCTTAGACCCTGCTTTATTGCGTAGTGGTCGTTTCGATCGTCGTATTACGGTTACTTTACCAGACATTAAGGGTCGTGAAGAAATCTTAAAAGTGCATGCGCGCAATAAGAAGTTAGCCAGTGATGTTTCTTTGCATAACTTGGCTCAAAGAACGCCTGGTTTCTCAGGTGCGGATTTGGCCAATGTCTTAAACGAAGGAGCTATCTTAGCGGTTCGTAATAAAGAAGCAAAAGTAACAATGGAAGACTTGGATGAAGCCATCGACCGTGTCATGATGGGTCCAGCGAAAAAATCCAAGAAATACAATGAGATGGATAAGCGTCTGGTTTCTTACCATGAAGCGGGTCATGCCGTAATTGGTTTGAAGTTGGAAGATGCTGAAAAAGTGCAAAAAGTTACGATTATTCCACGTGGTGAAGCGGGTGGTTATAACTTGATGACACCAAAAGAAGAGAAGTATTTCCATCGCAAGAGTGAATTGTTGGCGCAGATTACCGGTTTACTAGGTGGCCGTACAGCCGAAGACTTAGTCTTTGGCGAAGTGAGTGCCGGTGCCATCAATGATATTGAACAGTTAACGAAGTTAGCGAAGAATATGGTTCGGGTGTATGGTATGTCTAGTTTAGGACCTATCCAATATGCCGATCCGCAAGGCAATGTATTCTTAGGCCGTGATTATACCCAGGGTGGAAGTTATTCCGAAGGGGTTGCTGGCGAAATTGATAAAGAAGTTCGTAAAATCGTTAATCAATGTGAACAAAAATGTCGTCGGATTTTAACCGAAAACCGGGACTTGTTGGATCTGATTGCGGAAAACTTATACGAACATGAAACATTGACGAATGAAGAAATCATGAATTTGATGAACTATGGTCAATTAAAAGATCCAAATCAAGTTGTAGAAGAAGCGGAAAAACCAAAAGAAGAAGTTGTTCTGCCGCCAACACCAGATCAAGAAGCGAAAGGTATTGATCAAAAAGATTTGGATGATGCGTTTAAAGAATTAACGAAACGAAAAGACTAAATAAGAAGTCCCATGTATTGATGGGACTTTTTCTCCATAAAAATAGAGGTGAAGAAAATGAAAGATCAATTAACAAAAGCCCTTGTATGTGAAGGAAGGGTACGTTTATATTTGGTACGCACAACGGATTTAGTCCAAGAAGCCAGAGACCGATTTGATTGTTATCCATGTGCGGCTGCGGCATTAGGTAGAACTTTATCGGTTGGTACGATGATGGGTTCGATGTTAAAAAGTAAACAGGAAATGTTGACGATTACCATTAATGGAGGTGGTCCTTTAGGAACCATTATGGTGGATGCCTATGCGGATGGTTCGGTGCGTGGCTTTGTATCCAATCCCCATGTACCAACAAAAACGCGTGAAGATGGACATTTAGATGTGGCGGATGTCGTTGGAAAAGAAGGAACTTTAACGGTAACCAAAGATTTACATATGGCGGAAAACTGGACAGGAACCGTTGATTTACAGTCCGGAGAAATCGGGGATGATTTTGCCTATTACTTTACTTTGAGTGAACAGACCCCAACCGCAGTCTCTGTAGGGGTACTGGTTGGTCCAGATCAGAATATTCTTGCCAGTGGGGCAATGATTATCCAAATGTTACCGGATGCAACGGATACAGATATTTCGATTTGTGAACATGTCTTAGAAGGTTTAAAACCTATGTCGACTTTGATTCAAGAATACGATGATACCAATTTAGAAGAATTGGCGCGTGATATGTTTGAAGGAGTCCATATTCTAAGTACCGAACCGGTATCTTTCTCTTGTCCTTGTTCAAAGGAAAGAATGGAACGAGCTTTGGCAACAATTGCGGATGCTGACCTAAAGGCGATGATTGAAGAAGATCATGGAGCTGAAGTGACATGTAATTTCTGTAACGAACATTATCAATTTAGCGAAGCAGAATTAAAGGCTATTTTGGAGCATAAACATGACTTCCAAGCTTAAAATTGGAAATGTTGAATGTCCGAATAATGTAGTGATTGCGCCAATGGCAGGGATTTCCAATATTGCCTTTCGCCAGATTTCTAAAGAGCTGGGTGCTGGTCTTGTCTGCAATGAAATGGTCAGTGATAAAGCTTTGTTCTATGGTTCGAAGAAAACCGAAGCAATGTGTATTTCCCGTGCGGATGAACATCCTTTGAGTTTTCAGATCTTTGGACATGATATCGAATCGGTGGTGTATGCAGGAAAGTATTTGGATACGCAAACGGATTGTGACATCATTGATTTTAATATGGGGTGTCCGGTTAATAAGGTGATTAAAGCGAAAGCGGGTTCCTATTTGATGAAAGATGTGGCGTATGCCAAAGATTTGATTGCCCATTTAGTACAGGCGGTAAATAAACCAGTAACGGTTAAGATGCGTTTGGGTTTTGATGCCCAACATATCAATTGTGTGGAAATGGCACAAGCGATGGAAGAAGTTGGGGTGCAGGCAATTGCGGTACATGGGCGTACACGCACGCAGATGTATGAAGGTAAAGCCGATTGGTCTTATATTAAAAAGGTCAAAGAAGCGGTTTCGATTCCAGTCGTTGGCAATGGCGATGTGCGCAGTGTTGAAGATTATTTTGCGATACAGGAACAAACGGGTTGTGATGGTGTTATGTTAGGACGTGGTATTGTCGGAAATCCTTTCTTGATAGCGGACTGTGTTCAAGGTCATGTTGGTAAACACAGCATCGAAGAGCGTATGGAAATGTGTTCTCGGCATGCGACTTTATTAGCGGAATATAAAGGGGAAACTGTAGCGATTCGTGAGATGCGGGGACTGGCTAGCTGGTATTTTAAAGGCTTAGCGAACAGTCATGCTTTTAAGAATGCGTGTAGTTCTATTCAGACTTTAGAGGATCTGCAGAAAATCTTAGCGGAATTTAAAAAACAGAACATGGAAAGTGCATAGACTTTCGGTGTTCTGTTTTTTTACTTTATGTAATTTAACAGGAATTCACTAGCGCCAATGATGATATACCTTTGGTTATCTACCATGGCTTTGTAGGGCTTATTAACGACTAATATTTTTTGGATTTGATTGTTTAATTTGATAAATGGTCGAATTTCTCTGTCTTTTGTTTCCGAGTTTGAAACATCGGTTGATATTTGTATGTAGAATTTTCGTTCATTTTTTTGGGCAAAGAAGTCAATTTCATTGGTTTTTCGAATGGATTTTCCAGTTTTGTTTTTTTCGATTGTATCAAAGGTTCTAACGTTTACCGTGTATCCATTGTATATGAGTTCGTTATAGACAATATTCTCTAATAACTGTCTTTCATCTGGATACGCAAAATTGAGTTGTGCATTTCTTAAACCGGTATCTACAAAATAATATTTTCTTAAAGCGCCAATTTCTTTTTTGCTGCGAATATCATAACGTGTCGCTTCTTGTAGAATAAAAGCATCTTTGAAATAGGTTGTTTCAAATAATCCTTTCAAATATTGTTTCTTTGCATCTTCATCCGATAACACGGCAAGAGGCATTCCTCCATATTGCATATATTCATATAGAGCATCGGTTTTAGACCCTTTTTTGTAGAATTCTACACTTTTTCTGATTAGAATCATATTCTATGACGGGAATTTTACTGTTCATGTTACGAAATATAAGGGCTTTCATTATTTAAAAAAGTGAACTAGTAGTTTATAATGGACGTAGAAATAAGGAGTATTTGGATTATGTTGGATAATAAAGTAAAGGCTTTTTTTGAAGGAAGCGATATCACATCCTATCGATATTTTGGGGCACATGTAAGTAAGAATGGGGTGGATTTTAGAGTATATGCACCGCATGCGAAATCCATTGCCTTAGTTGGTACATTTAACGATTGGGATGGAGAAGCCAATCCGATGAAAAAAGATAAACATGGAATTTGGGAAGCTCATGTAAAGAATGCCAAGTTAGGAGATTCATATAAGTATCGTATTCATCAGGCAACGGATGAAATTGTTGATAAGATGGATCCTTATGCCTTCTATAGTGAATTGCGTCCAAACACGGCAAGTATTGTTGCGGATTTAACTTATAATAAGTGGACCGATGATAAGTGGATGGCCCAACGGAATAAAGGCTTTGATTCACCTGTGAATATTTATGAAATGCATGCGGGTTCTTGGAAGAAGGAAACCGATGATCCACAAGAGTTTGTGAAGTACAAAGATATTGAAAAGGATTTAATTGCGCATTGTAAGAAGCATCACTTTACGCATGTAGAGATGATGCCACTTTGTGAATATCCGTTTGATGGCTCTTGGGGCTATCAATGTACAGGCTATTTTTCTAGCACATCGCGTTATGGAACGAATCAAGAATTGATGCATTTTGTCAATGCCCTGCATAAAGCGGGAATTGGTATTATTATGGACTTTGTGCCAGTGCACTTTGTCAAAGATAATTATGCCTTGGCAAAATTTGATGGTACGCCTTTGTATGAATACACCAAAGATGAAGATGCCCATTCAGAATGGGGAACGTATAATTTCAATTTATGGAAAGAAGAAGTTCGTTCTTTCTTAATGAGTGCAGCGAATTTCTGGATCGATGTCTATCATTTTGATGGTTTGCGAATGGATGCGATTTCGAATGCGATTTTCTGGCAAGGAAATAAGAATAATGGTGTCAATGAAGGGGCTTGCGATTTTATGAAGCGCATGAACTTTGAATTGAATAAAGCCCATGATGGTAAGATCATGTTGATTGCCGAAGATTCTACGGATTTCCCAAATGTCACAAAATCAACCTTAGATAATGGTTTAGGTTTTGATTATAAGTGGGATCTTGGTTGGATGAATGATACCTTGGATTACTGCAAGAAAGATCCAATTTACCGCCAATGGCATCACTATGATGTAACGTTCTCTATGGCGTATTTCTATTCCGAAAAATTTATCAATGTCTTCTCTCATGATGAAGTGGTTCACGGTAAGGCCACGATTGTGGATAAGATGTGGGGAAGTTATGAAGATAAGTTCTCCCAGGCAAGAGCTGTATATACCTATATGTTTACCCATCCTGGTAAGAAGCTAAACTTTATGGGTAATGAAATTGGTCAATTGAGAGAATGGGATGAAACCAAGAGTTGTGACTGGTTCTTATTAGAGTATCCAATGCATGATGCGTTTAATCATATGTTCCAGGATTTAGGCAAATTGTATGTCGAAAATGATGCATTCTGGAAAGATGATTACAATCCTTGTTCTTTTGAATGGGTCAATGCGGATGATACCCAACACAATATGTTCTCGTATTTACGGAAAGGAACGAAAAAGGATTATTTGATTATCTTGAATTTCTCAACGAATCCATATGCCAAACAACAATTTGGGGTTGGCATTAGTGGGGAATATAAAGAAGTCTTGAATACCCAATGGGCGAAATATAATGGAAATCTTCCATCGGATACAGCCCAGAAGTGTCAGGCGGTTCGTCTTTCCCGAAATGGAAAACCATTTATGATTCAGTGTGATGTGCCTAGTTTAGGTGCCACAGTATTTGAAGTAGAGAAGTTGTAGCAATACAACTTCTTTTTTTAGAGGACATAAAAATGGCTTCTACTTGATTCGCATTGAATGAAGTAGAAGCCTTTATATGATAAGTCTATTCATGATTACTCCTTTCTTTTCTTTCTTATTTTTGGCTAAAAGCTTAAGTTCCCATTGGTCTGTACCTTTCCTTTCTTTTAGATATTTCTTATGCCTTTTTCTATTTTCATTATAGCTAAGCCTAGGCAAAATCCCAGCAAACTGGAAAAAGTGGTTCTATATGTGGGATTCTTGTGTATAATTCTTGTATGACACAATATTTTGAATGGGATCCAAGGTTGGATCAGAAGGCAGAAACGTTTACTTTTTCTTTAAATGGCAAAGATTATACGATGCAAAGTAATGCCGGGGTATTCTCAAAAGATAAACTGGATACTGGAACGCGTATTCTATTAGAAACTGTTTTAAAGAATGAAAAGCCATGTCAAAAGGTTTTAGACATGGGCTGTGGCATTGGTCCGGTTGGTGTAGTTTTAGCCCGTGAATGGGATTGTGCTCTAACGATGGTTGATGTGAATCAAAAAGCGATAGAATGTGCCAAAGTAAATATGCGAAATATCCAAAAAGAAGCTACCTTTCTTTGTCAGGATGGGATCAAAGAAGGTATGTTTGATTGCATCTTATTAAATCCACCGATTCGTACCGGTAAAGCTGTGATCTACCGTTTATTTGATGAATGTATGGCGCATTGTTCGGGTTCTTTATGGATTGTGATTCGTAAACAACATGGCGCAGCTAGTGCCCAAAAGTATTTGGAACAAAACTATGCGGTGAAACGCATGGGAAAAGAGAAGGGTTTTTGGGTTTTCCAGATTCAAAATCGATAAAGAATTTCACACCATTTGGGTGTGATTTTTTTTGAAATACAAAGTTTTCCATATTCTTAACCAAGTAGGCCAAATGACTGGGATTCTTAGATTTGTCCGTTATAATGAAAGTACAAAAAGGAAAGATACTTAGGAAGAAGGTTGAAACCGATGTACAAGTAAATGGCTTATTTATTGAAACATACCGCAATAAATAAGGGAAAAGAAAAGGGTATTTAAAATAAAGATGAGATAGAAGGGAGTAATCATGAATAGATTCATCTCATAACAGGTCCTTGCAGGAAGAAGATGTTGGAGCAAGGACCTTTTACTTTGCGTAAAATTATGCTGCGTTTATGGGCAGTTTTAGATTTTTGAATTTAGATAGGAGGTAAGTAAAATGGCTGCATATAAACCAGCTAAAACTTTAGATGAACAAATTAAATATTTAAAAGAGAATAAAAAGGTTTGTTTTAATATTATCACTGAAAAGCAAGCTAAAGATATATTGTTTAGATATAACTATATTAATGTCATTACGCCGTTCAAACATCACTTTGCAAAACTTTCAAATAAAAATGAGGTTATCAAAGAAAATGGAAATCATGTATATGAAAATGATGTTGAATTTAGTGAATATTATGAACTGTATAAAAGTGAAAGAGAAAAATATCCGACTATTTCAAAAAATATCATCTCGTTTGAAACCATATTCAAATCAATTTTTTCCTATAGGATACTAACTATGTATACACTAGAATCAAAAGATGATGTTATTGGCTTTCTAGATGTAGTCAGGATAAGAATACCTAATAATAATCATTATAGTGATGAGCGTATTCATTATATGAACAAACATATTGATGAAATAAAAGACAATATCAATAACTATCATGATGTGTATTGCTTCTTTGATAGAATGTCTTTAGGCCAAACTTTGACGGTATATTGTGGCTTAGAATACGAAGAACAAGATAAAATTTTTAATGATTGTAAAAAAGCTGAAATTGACTTTGGAGTGGATAAAACCCCAGATTTTATATCAAAGTTCTTTACTTTAATAGCAGTTCGTAATTGCGTGATGCATTGTAATAGTTTGGAAATATTGATACGTTTTTATAATCCAAAAACGAAGACTCTTCGTGATAGTACAAATAAGAAAAGATTTACAACTATGATTAAATATTTGAGTAAAGAAAAAGACTATACCGATATGGTATAGTCTTTCTTCCGACCCTAGGTCAATTTACATCTGTATTCTAAATAGCATTTTGCGGATTGTCAATAAAAATATGGCTGCGTATTCTATCAAATTTTATGGTTCTTTACCTTTGTAAAAAAACGAATCCCTGGGATTCGCTTGTGTGTAAGATGGCGGAGACGGTGGGATTCGAACCCACGTGCCGGTTAAGACAACTCGATTTCGAGTCGAGCTCGTTATGACCACTTCGATACGTCTCCAGTGCATTTATTCTAGCATAATTAATAGCGGCTTACCAAAATGAATTGAAATGAAGGGGCAGCTTTGGTATATTTTGCCTATGATGCAGTGGTTGATTTCAAAATTTAAAAAAGAATCCTATACTGAAAATGAGATGCGAAGTTTCGTTGGTCGTATTAGCGGCGTAGTCGCGATTTTTTTTAATCTCTTTTTATTTGCGATAAAGTTTGGGATTGGCTGGATTGTTCATTCCATTTCGATTCAAGCCGATGGAATGAATAACCTAAGTGATGCCGCCAGCAATGTGTTATCGATTGTTTCTTTTCATATTGCTTCAAAGCCAGCGGATAAAGAACACCCGTATGGACACCAGCGTTCGGAAATCTTGGCTTCTTTTTTAATGGCTATGTTGATAGCGTTATTGGGTGTGGAAATGTTTAAGGAGAGTATTAATAACATCCTTCATCCCCAAGCGATTGATTTTCGTTGGGTAACGATTGGTATCTTGTTGGTATCGATTTTAGTAAAACTCTATATGTACTCCTACAATAATGCCTTGGCAAAAACGTATTCTTCCTCTTTATTAAAAGCCGTAGCAGTTGATGCGATGAGCGATGTGATTGGAACTAGTGGAGTTCTAGTTTCCAGTATCTTATCCCCACTCTTGCATTTTAACTTAGATGGATATATGGGTTTGGTTCTTTCTTTTGTGATTTTAAAGAATGCTTATGAATTATTAAAAGATACATCTTCTTCTTTGATTGGACGTGCACCGGATCCAGAAATGGTCAAAGATCTAGAGAAGATGGTTTTAAATCATGACTTGATTTTAGGGGTACATGATACGATGATTCACGATTATGGTCCGGGACGGATTTTTGCCAGTATTCATGTGGAAGTAGATGCCCATGATGACATCTTAAAGACCCATGATGTGATTGATAATATTGAACATGAAATCAAAGCAAAAGAGGGCATTGATTTAGTAATTCATATGGATCCAATTTTACTACAGGATCCAGTAACGGATGCCTTTAAGGCAAAGGTTAATAAAGCAATTCGGGAAATTGATCGTGGTTGGACTTTCCATGACTTCCGCGTCGTGAATGGACCGAGTCATTGTAACTTGGTTTTTGATTTGGTGGTTCCATTTGATGAAAAATACTCTTTAGATCAAATCAAAGATGCCATCAAAGCGCATATGGATACTAAACAAAAGGTCTATCTTTCAATTACGATTGACCATCCAATTGTTTAAAATAATGATTTTAAATATGTGATAAATTCCTGAAGTAATACTGATTTCCCACTACGCCGGATTCCAGTAATAACCTTTATATCGGGTGTACCATATAATTCAATCAACTCATCTAAATATTTTTTTCTAACAATAAGTTGCATAACATCCTCTCCTATTCCCGCTTTTTAAAAATTATTAACTTTTCGGTAATAACCATCACAAGCATAATTTAAGACAATTAGTGGGTTCTGTCATTATTCTATTCCCAATTTTTGGCAAATATTCATTTTTCGGTAATAGAATGAAGTTGTTTAAGAGTTACATCCATTGCCTTAAACTTTTTGTTAATGTCAGTGATAGTGCTATTACCAATCGCATATCTTGTACGAATGTCGTTATAAGAGAAGCCGTCTCCTAACATTTCAAGAACACCAATAATTGTAGTGCTTTTCTGCATACAAAAAGACCTCCTTTCACTACAGTCAAACTATAGCGTTAAGGAGGTCCTATTACACCGATTATCCGTCATGTTGCACCGATTCAAACGTCATTCGAAACCGGTATGACCGCTAGAGGCGCACCGAATTAGCCGCCAATTGCATCTTTGTCTTGACAATGCGTAAAATAGTAAATCAAACGTTCTTTTGTGTTCATCTCATTTAATGGTTTATTAAAGTTTACTTTGGGCATTTCAATGAAGATGATGCGACAAGGATCTTTTTCGCTACATAAAGGATATCCATCTTCTAAGCGATACTGAAAGTGGTTCTCAAAGGAAGAACGCGGATTGATTGTAAAGTTACAGAAGAAAAGTACGACCGTTGGTTTGATGTGCTTGTACAGTTTTCCTCTCATATCTTGTTCGGCGTGTACACGGGCTAGATAGTATTGGGCACGGAAAGGAATGGAGTCAGTGGTAGAAGCTGCCTGCATTTCCAGATTGACTTGGGTGTCATCATCAAATTCCACAAGTAGATTTAGACGGGCGTTTTTCATTTCTTCACTGGTAGTAATTAATTCTGGGTTCTTTACTTGCACTTTATGAATTTTCTGATTCAAAAAGACTTCAAGAATTCCTTTTAAAGCTTGATTGGCTTCTTTGGTGTCTTGCCCAAAGACAAATTTAAAAGCCAAATCATTTAACAAATTGGGTTTTGACATATTTGTCCTCTTTCTAGGAAATAGTTTCCATTCTTTAATACGACAAAACGGAAAAAAGGATCAAAATTTTCAACTTTTATTCTTATTGTTTTTTATTTGTGCACATATGTTTAAAAAATATGAGCAATTTTGGGAGAACTATGGTATTATACTTTGGTCGGAGGAGTAGATATGCAAAAATATGTCGAAATACAGCGAGATGGATTAACCTTGCGAGGGATGTTGCATGTTCCAGAAGATCGTGAAAAACCAGTTCCTATGGTCATCATTCTTCATGGCTTTTGTGATGATCGCAATGAGATCAATTTCGTACATAATGAACTTTCCCAACGCTTATGTAAGGAAGGCATTGCCAGTGTTCGTTTTGATATGAATGGTAGTGGAGAGAGCGATGGAAAGTTTGAAGATATGACCATTTCCAGTGAAATTGCAGATGCCAAAGCGATGTTAGAGTATGTACGATCGTTTGACTTTGTGGATAAAAAGAAGATTGCCTTACATGGATGCAGCTTAGGTGGCTGTGTAGCTTCGATGGTAGCTGGACAATGTAAGGATCAGATTCAGGCCTTATCGATGTGGTGCCCAGCACCAGATCTAGTATATAACTTACAAGACCATTTAACTTTGTGTGGCCAAGATGTTTCCAACATCGAAAAAGATGGTTGTGCAGATGTGGAAGGATTGAAGTTGAGTTTGAAGTTTTATCAAGATGCGTGTACCTTGGATCCTTTCAAGGAAGCCGCAAAGTTTGATAAAAAGGTCTTAACGATTCATGGAGACCAAGATATTACGGCTTCTTGTACTTGTAGTTATAAATATAAGGAGATTTTTAAAGAACGGGCTCAATGTATTATTGTCAAAGGGGCTGAGCATCGTTTTAAATCCTTTGATTATCGAAAAGCGCGCATGGATGGTGCCGTTAACTTTTTGAAAGAGGAATTATTGTAGGAGATGAGATTATGAATAAAGAGAGAAAACAGCCTTCCACAGCCTTTGCGGTTGTGACATTTTTAGCCATTATTCTTGTATTGATCGTTATGATCAATATGGGCGTAAATACTACCTTATCCGTATTTGCGGGCGTTATTGTAGCGGTTATCGCAACGAAGTTATTGAATATTCCATGGCAAGAAGTGGAACAGAATATTATTAAAACAGCAGCGGATTGTATGCCAACTTTCTTGATCGTTATTATGGTTGGTATGTTAGTAGGTATCTGGATGGCAGGTGGAACCGTTCCATCTTTGATGTATTATGGAATGCGTGTCATTTCACCAAAGATATTAGTACCTTTAGCTTTTGTTCTTTGTGCTTTGACTTCGGAATTTACCGGAACTTCTTTTGGTTCTATTGCGACTATGGGTCTAGCTATGGTAGGAATTGCGTCTACGACTAGTATTCCTGTACCACTCGTTGTCGGTGCCGTTGTATCTGGTGCTTGGTTAGGAGATAAGATGTCACCTTTATCGGATACGACTAACTTAGCTAGTGGCGTTTCAAAAGTTCCTTTATATGACCATATTCACTCTATGCAGTTTACAACGATTCCAGCTGGGGTTGTGGCTTTGATTCTATTTACAATTGCTGGTTTACATTATAGTGGTGGTTCGATGGATCTTGCCCAACAAAAGTTGATTATGGATACTTTAAGTCATCATTTTAATATCAATATCTTATTGATTTTACCAGCTATCTTGGTTGTCTTGATTTCGGTATTCAAGATTCCTTCTTTATTAGGTATGGGATTAGCGGTCGTAATTTCCGCTGTCTTTGCGATGGTTTTCCAAGGTGTAAACTTTGTAGATTTGATGAACTATGCCTTCAATGGTTTCAGCATTAAAACTGGGGTCGCAATTGTTGATCCAATGTTGAACCGTGGTGGGGTTCTATCGATGTCTGAATTACTTGTAACCTTTATGGTTGCCAGTGTTATGGGTGCCGTTATTACTTCTACGGGAATTCTTGATGTCTTGGCAAAGAATGTTTTGTTGAAGTTTATCAAGAACCGTACGATCTTGATTATCGTTACGTTGATTTACTGTTATATTGTCAACTTCTTAACAGCTGGTGGACAAACGGTTTCCATTATTGTTACTGAACAAACTTTTGAATCAACCTTTGAGGATATGAATATTAACCGAAAAGTCTTGTCTCGAACCTTGGAAGATTCAGGTACTTTATCAGCACCAATTGTTCCATGGGGAGTTGCTACGATTTATGTTATGGGTGTATTAGGTTGTTCGACGGCTTATATTCCTTATGCATGGTTTATCTTTATTGTTCCTATTTTCTCTATTATCTGTGCCATCACAGGCTTTGGAATTTGGGATAAAGAAGGAAATCCAGTTCGTAAGTAATACATATCATTCAATCATCTTAAGCCAAACTTTCTGATTATTCAGAGATTTTGGCTTTTTTCTTTTGTGCGAGTCAATCTTTGGTATCAGGTAGTGTTATACTTAAGGGAGTAGCAGTCTAGAAACGGAATCATTAAGGTAGTCACTATGGGAAAAACAATCGAAGAATATAAAAAAAGAACTAGAGAGTCAGATTACCTCGTTTAAAAATATTCACTATGCGCTGAATTCACGTTCTTGGCATTTGGAGTATGATCGTCATTATCATTTAACGTTGGTGCAATGGTCAGATACCTTGCGGCAAATGTTGGGCTTTGTCTCAGAAGCAGATTTTCCGAATACTTTTGAGGCTTGGTCGAGTCGTTTACATCCCGAAGATAAAGCTTTTTCGATTCATGAATAGGTCTTAACGGTTTCGGATCGGTCAAGGTAAGAGAGTCTTTGATGTAGAATGCCGTCTACAAGCTAAAAATGGGGAATACCATTGGTTTCATGCCGCAGGTGGTTTGTCCCGAAGAATGGATGGCTCACCGAAGTCCTTTGATGGTGTCTTTATTAATACCGATGAGAAACATGCCAAAGACCAACAACTGCACCAATTGTTGCGTACGGCCCAAGTTGCTAGGAAAAAAGCTGAATTAAATAGTGAAATCATTTCGGCTGTCAGTCGTTTGTATGATTCCATTTACCAGATTGATTAAACAAGAATTTGTATCAAGAGATTTCCAGTGGTAGCGGGGAACACCATTTAACGGGTCATAAAGGAAGTGCCCAAGAAAAGCTTTGGGAAATCTGTGAGACTCTGGTGCAAAAAGAAGACCAGCCAACAATGCGAAAATTCTTTGATTTAGATACAGTAGCTAGTCGAATGCAGAATACTTATACCATTGAAACCGAATATTGTGGTATGGATGGAAAATGGTGGGGAAGCAATCCTGTAATAAAAGCCCAAGATGATGTGGATCTACTGGCAATCGATCGTAGTGGAAGAAAAGCTATTTTTGTCGAGTGTAAGTTTACCAGTCATCCAATGCCTTATGATGAATACGAAGATTTAATGACCGCTACAAAAGTTTTTCCAAATATGGAAGAAAAACATTTATGGTTTTTTAGTAAATCAGGGTATACAAGATCCGTTATTGAACAAGCTAGAAAAGATCATGCAACGCTATTAACAATCGATGATTTATTCGATTAAAATGCCTGTAAATCTTTCCCATTAAAAACCAAGAAAGGCCTATATATAGGCTCTTCTTGGTTTTTTTGATCTTACTTTAGAATGTATTGTATATTTCCTTTTCCTTGTTTCACATCAATTTGAGCCAGAGCTCCATTAATGACATAGAAATGCGGGTAAGTATGTCCAATGTCTGTTTCAAAGATTAGTGGAATATTTGGACAAGCTCTTTGAAAAGCTTCGTGGTAGTTAATTAGTTCGGATACATTTTCAAAAAGAACGCGACCCACTAAGATGGCTTTGGTGGTTTGAAAGTAGCCTAAGACTTTCATCTTTAATAAAGCTCGATAGACATCACAAGAATTCATGGAGAAGATGTCAAAGAACCAAACGATGCCATCGTTTTTATAACGTTGGATAAATTCTTGCGTAAAGTCAAATGGAGTTCCGGCTAAGTCATTAATGCTTTCTAAACAACCACCTAATAGTCTTGCCTTTACAGAAACTTCGCCTTGGTAGTAAGTGGGCGTATTTAAAATCGGTGCTCCTTCGTTATAGAAGTCTACGTGTTGGTGTTTGGTGGAGGAAACAAGCGGTTGATTGTTTCCTTTCAAAAAATCAAAACAGCTTTGACTATAGGCATTGATGCCATAGGCATCAAAGGATCCGGCATTAAAGCCATAAATGGTCGCTATGTCACAATGACAAGTAACTGGGAATAATAAATTGGTGGGATCGCTGGCTCCCAGGAACCATTTACGATGAGCTTTGATGGAATCAAAGTCAATATAAGGCATCGTTTCTACTTGAAAGTCTCCACCCGCAGCACACCAGATTGCAGAAATAGAAGTATCTTCTAATAATGTGTTGAATTCCTTTACCCGAATCTTTGCGTCTGCGCTTGGTTCCGTATTGGAACGAACATCAGATGTTTCTTTCGTTTGAAAGCCTTGAGTATGGATATACTGGATGGATTCATTAAAAGAATCTAATTTATGACCGACACCACTAGATAAAGCGGTTATACCTATGGTGTCTTTGTTTTTCAAAAAAGTGGGATAATACATAAACAACCTCCTGCCTCTAGTATATTACAAACTTTTGTTCTATACTTCTTCCATGAGTGAAATTCAATTGATTGGAACCAGTAATTGTCGGGATTTTTCTGGCATCGTTAACCGAAAAGGACAGAAGATAACTTCCCATGCCTATATTCGTTGTGATACCCTGCATCATTTAACTTTCTTAGATCAAAAAGCCTTAAAGGAACAATGGCATCTAAAGACCGTCATTGACTTACGTACCCATGCCGAAATACTAAAAAGTCCCGATCGCATGATTCCTCATGTCCACTATGAACATATTTCCATTATGGAAAAAAGTACCTTAGGGATTTCCCATGAGAAATCTTTTCTTTCTTTACTAGAGAACATTCCCAATATGTGTGACATGTATAAGCGTATGGTAACCGAACCTTATTCGCTCCAGCAATTCCAGAAAGTTTTTTCTATCATTTGCCAACAGGAAGGGACGATTCTCTGGCATTGTACGGAGGGAAAGGATCGTTGTGGTTTGGTTTCGGCTTTCTTTCTAGCACTCTTAGATGTAGATAAAGAAGAAATCATGAAAGATTATTTATTAACCAACCAACATACCAGCCGCAATGAATTAAAGCTGTTAGCCCCTTTAAAGCTGGTAGAGCCAGAAAAAAGAGAAGAGATCTTATCTTTATTTCAAGCTAAACCCGAATACTTAGAAGCCGCTTGGACTGCGATTGAGGAAAACTTTGGCAGTATGGATGCCTTTTTAGAAACACAATTAGGGATTACCCCAGAAATAAAAACAGAACTTCAAGCCAAAGTTTTCGTATAAAAAATACCAGCCGAAGCTGGTAGTTATTAGATAAGACTTCTAAACAAGTCTTCAATTTCTTCTACAGTAACAGGTTTTGGATTACCTGGCGTACAAGCATCTTTAATGGCATCGCGAGCAAGACTTGGAATGTCTTCTGGCTTAACGATGTCTTTTAAGTTATCTGGAATACCGACGTCTTTCCCTAATTGAGCGACCGCATCAATCGCAGCTTGGCGGTATTCTTTCGGACTCATAGAATCTACATCTTTTACGCCTAATACACGGGCAATTTCACGGTATTTTTCGCCACTGGCATCGGCATTAAAGGCCATAACTGGTGGTAATAGAATGGCACAGGCTTTACCATGTGGGGTATTGTAGTAAGCGGAAAGCGTATGGGCCATGGAATGGTCAATACCTAAGCCTACATTGGAGAATCCCATACCCGCAATGTATTGGCCTAGAGCCATACCTTCTCGACCTTCTTTTTCATTTTTTACGGCTCCTCTTAAAGAGCGTCCAATCACTTCAATGGCTTTTAAATGGAACATGTCAGAAAGTTCCCAAGCCCCAGCCGTAATATAGCCTTCAATCGCATGCGTTAAGGCATCCATTCCGGTAGCTGCGGTTAAGCCGGCTGGCATGGAAGCCATCATGTCTGGATCGACAAAGGCAATGATTGGAATATCATGGGGATCCACACAAACGAATTTACGTTTCTTTTCCGGATCGGTAATGACGTAGTTAATTGTTACTTCCGCAGCTGTACCAGCTGTAGTAGGAATGGCTAAGATTGGTACACAGCCATTTGGCGAAACAATGGCACCTTCTAGAGAACGAATATCTGAGAATTCCGGATTCTTTGCGACAATCCCAATGGCTTTAGCGGTATCCATACTGGATCCACCACCAATGGCTACAATACAGTCTGCTTCACTGTTTTTAAAAGCTTCTAGACCTTTCTTTACATTATCAATGGTTGGATTTGGTTGGATTTCGCTAAAGACTTCATACGCAATCTTGGCTTCATCCAAAAGATCTGTGACTTTTTTTGTGACCCCAAATTTAATTAAATCTGGATCACTTGTCACCAAAGCTTTTTGAAAATGATGATCTTTGATTTCTTCACTTACAGCCTGGATAGCTCCATAGCCATGGTAGGAAACACCATTCAATACAAAACGATTTGCCATACGAATTTCCTCCTTGTATGTTTCTTTCCTCTATTATCGCTTGATCCTAAGCATTTAAACAAGCAGAAAATGTATGCGATTACAGTAAAATAAAAAAGGTTATCTCTATGGACAACCTTGGCGGTAGTTGCGGATAAGAAAAGTCCGTATCATTATGCGAGGAGTCATAATCCTTTTCTTATTTGCACTCTTATTATCTATAGATTTAGATAAATGAAAATAAAGAATGAATCATTTCTTTTAAACAAAAGCCAAAGCTTATTAAATAAAAGAGAAACCCTGCTTAATTTCTTTTGAAGAAAAGAAAAACAAAAAAAGAAGGATAGATTTTTATATAAATTTCTGTAAATCTTTGATATAAAAATAAATTTAAAGGTATTTTCTTTTAAAACCAATTTTTTCTTTTTTACTTCCTAGAATATACAAAGAATCACTGTCTTTTTGTACGCTTATTATCCATAATAAAAGTACAAAAAGGAGGGAGCAAGATGATCGTTTATCATTTAGATTCCAGTGAATGGCTAAGTAAACTTATGGAAGACCATGCATCGGTACAAAGTCGTACCTTAGTTTTGAATCAAGGAATTGCCGGTATAGTATATTGCTTCCTTGATGGCAAAAAGAATATTTGTTACATGGATGAATTCTTTACCAGTACCTATAAAGAAAAGGAAGTCAATCAAATCTCAAAAGAAGAAATCCATGCCCAAATCTACTACAAGATGCAATTAGAACAAGTGCAGAGGAATAGAGCATAAACCAGGGATAAGAAACATTGATGGGAATCATGAATGTTTCTTTTTTTTAGGTTTTTTGTAAAGGAAACTTGTGTACTTTGTAAAAATGTAAACTAATATGGCTGATGTTATAGCTTTGTGATATAGTAGATAAGCACAATTAGGTCTTGACGAACTATAGCTGGTCTTCCGCATAGTGTGTTAATACTGTTTATCCTTTATAATATGTATAGTTTAGCTATAGATATGAGTAAGGAGAAAGTGCATTAAATGGGTTAATTAAGTAAATAATTGTATATTAAAGGGAAAGGGATACTATGCAGTTAAATAAAAGTGAATTAGGGAAGGATTCTTCCTATCGTAAGCGGTTGTTGCTGATTGTTTTGGCAGACATAGTCTGTATTGCGTTTTCATATCTTTTTGCACTATGGGTGCGGTTTGACTTCGTTCTTTCAAATATTGAAGCCAAATATCTTATTAACTTAACTTGGTTTATTCCGGTTATTGTTCTTATTTCAATATTTGTGTATTACTTCATGCGCTTGTACCATAGTATATGGATTTTTGCGAGTGTGAATGAATTAATATCTATTATTGAAGCTTATCTTATCTTACTTGTTGCTGTGGTTTTATGTTCTTTTATTCCCCGGTTTAATTTACCGCGAAGTGTCTTTTTAATGGGGTATTTCTTTAGCGGTGTTTCTTGTGTAGCGATTCGTTTTATGTATCGTTTCTTACGGTATATTAATTTGGATAACTCGAAAGAAACATGTGGAGAAAGAGTTCTTTTAGTTGGAGCTGGTTCTTCGGCTAGAGAGGTCATTAAAGCAAGTCGTAGTAATCCAAATCATGATTTCGAGGTTGAAGTCTTAGTGGATGACAATCCAGATAAATACAAACGGTATTTGGAGGGTATTCAAATTGAAGGAAATCGTCATACTATTCCTGAATTAGTTAAAAAACATCATATTAATAAAATTATATTAGCCATGCCTGGTGCAAGTGCACAGGATAAAAAGGCTATCATTAATATTTGTAAAGAAACCAATTGTAAGGTACAAACGGTACCGAGCATGGCACAGATTGTCAATGAAGATGTCAAGGTTTCTAAGATTCGTGATGTTGAAATTGAAGAGCTTTTAGGGCGTGAAGAAACGCATATTAATCTAGAAGAAATTTATAAATCATTAGAGAATCGTGTTGTTATGGTTACTGGTGGAGGAGGTTCCATTGGTAGTGAACTTTGTCGTCAGATTGCCAGAGCTAAACCAAAACAATTAATTATCTTTGATATTTATGAAAATAATGCGTATTCGATCCAACAAGAGTTAAAACGTAAAGTTCCAGATTTAAATCTAGTTACTTTAATTGGTTCAGTACGAAATACTAAACGTGTAGATTCTGTATTAGACAAATATCGTCCAGAGATTATTTTCCATGCGGCTGCGCATAAACACGTGCCATTAATGGAAGACAGTCCAAATGAATCGATTAAGAATAATGTGATGGGAACCTATAAAGTTGCACAAGCTGCAGCAAGATATGGTGTCAAACGTTTCTTGTTGATTTCTACGGACAAAGCTGTAAATCCAACAAATATTATGGGCGCCAGCAAGCGTTTGTGTGAAATGGTTATTCAAATGATGTCTCGGAAACATCCGGAAACGATTTATATGGCGGTTCGTTTTGGAAATGTATTAGGTTCAAATGGTTCTGTGATTCCTTTGTTTAAAAAACAAATTGCCGAAGGTGGACCTGTTACAGTAACTGATCCAAACATCATTCGTTATTTTATGACCATACCAGAAGCCGTATCCCTTGTTCTAGAAGCAAGCCTTTATGCCAAAGGTGGCGAAATCTTTGTCTTAGACATGGGAGAACCTGTAAAAATTGATGATATGGCAAGAAACTTAATCAAATTATCTGGTTTAACCCCAGATGTAGACATTAAGGTAGAATATACTGGACTAAGACCAGGAGAAAAGCTCTATGAAGAATTATTAATGGATGAAGAAGGAATGACAAAAACCGAAAACAAGCTAATCTTTATTGGCCATCCAATCAAAATGGATGATCAACAATTTGAAAAAGATCTAGCTTACATTAATGAAGCAAGTTATCAAGAAGTCAATAACATAAAAGAAATCGTACAAAGAATTGTACCAACGTATCATCCAGACTTAGAAACAAAGTAGTATTTATAGAGAACACACAGACCAGTATATAGATTCTTTCTTACTGGTCGTTTTTTTATGAAATAGATTAAATGATTTTGTTGGAAGCAGTGAATAATCAAGTAGGAGATAAATAATGGGTAAAAAGAAATTGAAGAAGGCCTTTGGAATTTCTTGTATTGTAGCTGGTGCTACTTTTGTTGGTTTAAATGTATTAGCTAAAAAGAAACAACCAGACTCTGTATATGCCAATGATTTAGAAGAACAAAATCCTTTAGAAGGAAAAAGAGTAATCTTTGTAGAGGATGATTCGTATAAAGAAAATGCAGATGGTGTAAAAGGTTATCTAAAGGAGATAGGAGGGTGTAATTGCCGTCCTACTCTATATGATAAATATATTAAGAGAAGTATGGATGTCATTCTATCTTTTGGTGGATTAGTTTTTTTAAGTCCAATCATGGCAGCAATCGCTCTAGCAATAAAGGTAGAAGATCCAGGACCCGTTTTATTTACGCAAAAGAGAATGGGGCAAAATAAAAGATACTTTAAACTTCATAAATTCAGAAGTATGAAGATGGATACGCCGCATGATGTACCTACACATCAATTGGAAAATCCAGATCAATATATCACAAAAGTAGGTAAGTTTATTCGTGCACATAGTTTGGATGAATTGCCACAAATTTGGGATATCTTTATTGGAGATAGCGGTATAATAGGAACAACCAAGAAAAACCTTGATTTTACAGGGGGTTCGCTGGCTTAGTCGAATTTTGTTATGATAATTTTTCTTTGTGTTGTGTCGATTGAGCGGGGGAACAAATATAAAAGAATGGTTTCTTGGATGCTTATTTTGACCCACACTATAAGCTGAAAAATTATGATAAGGAGGTTTGACCTAGCCTGCGAATGATCTTTTTAATAAGAACATTCACAGGCTAGTCGTCGTGTTGAAGAGCTTACCTAATAAAAATAAATAATTATGAGGAGTGTGTTGAAAATGGGAAGAAAATTATTAATTGTTGCCTCTAAAAGATATGGAGATTATGTGAAAGAGATAGCAGAGTCAATGGGTGCTTTGAGGAAATCTCCTTTGTAGATAATGACAGCGAAGGTGCTATTGGAAAATTGGAAGAAGTAGAAACCTTTTTATCCAGAATATAGTTGTGCAATAGCTGCGTGTAATGATGGCGCAAAAAGACTTGAATGGAATAAGAAATTAGAAGCACTTTATAGTATTCCGGTTTTATTCCATATGGATTCTACAATTTCTCCGTCAGCTACTTTAATGCCTGGTTGCATTGTTGAGCCGAGAGCAGTTGTGGGTTGTGGAAGCACTATCGGTCAGGCAACAGTTGTAGGTGCTAATACATTAGTGGAGCCATATAGCTTTATTGGAGATAGCTGTACATTAAAATCAGGAACAATTGTGAAATCAACAAGTATGGTTGCAATGAACACAAGCACAGAGCAGGGAAGTGTTCTGTTTACATCATTAACAAAGGAATGATAAGAATTAAAAATTATAGGAAGGATGAACCTCCTCAATTTTCGTGGGGGGGGTAAGCGATGAATATAACAAATGAAAAAAATAAGAATTTGAATTATACTCAACAAAAAAATTCACCAAATATACGATGGATGTTAGTCGGGTATGATTTGATTGTATACGCAATCGTTGCAGTTATACTTTTGGTTATTTATGGTGGTATGGACAAATTATCGTCTACAGGAATACTTCAACAAGTATGCTTGTCAGCAGGATGCATTTTTGTAGCACGTCTTTTAGGTAAAATCTATGGACAGGTATGGAGATATGGTGGGATACAATGTTATATCCGGCTGCTGTTTACCGATTCTATTGCTTTTATTGTGTATCTGTGTCTGGAACTTCTGCTTCCAGTGCAAAAAATGACATTTGCCAGAATGTTGTCATTAGCCAGTATGAACTTGTTAGGTGCGTTAGCGTTACGTATGCTTTATCGCTATGCGTATAAATGCGGAAATCAGAAAACAGTTGGAGGAAAGCTACTTTCTATATTATTACGTTTGTTTTCTGGAATAGAAGCAGGAAATGATAAAGAAGTTCAGAAAATCAAAGTTGCAATTATTGGCGCTGGTCGAGTAGGAGTCAGTTTAGCTGAGGAACTTTTGAATAACTCAGAAGCAGCTTATATTCCAAGGGGATTTATTGATGTAAACAAAGAGAAAGTTGGGCGTGAAATTCATGACATTCCAGTTTGGTCAGAAGATGAGGCAACACTTCAGAAGTTAGGAGAGTTTGAAGTACAGGAGATTATTTTTGCTATTCCATCTATGGATGCCGAAAAGAAGAAAGCTCTTTATGAATATTATAAAAATGCTGGATACAAATTGAAAGTTTATGATTATCCGACTATGTATGCAGCAGGAGGAAAGAGACATCTTAGGGAATTTGATATTGAGGAGCTTTTATTTAGAAAACCATTAGTAGTTTCTGATGAAAGAACAAATGCTTACTACAAAGACAAGATAGTACTTATTACTGGCGGTGGTGGTTCCATTGGATCAGAACTTTGCAGACAGTTGGCAAAGATGAATCCGAAGAAAATCATTATCTTAGATATTTATGAGAATGGTGCATATGATGTTCAGCAGGAATTGAAGATTGCCTATGGAAATAAACTGGATTTGCAGATTGAAATTTGCTCTATTACTCATAGAAAAGCACTGGAAAAAGTATTTGAAAAATATCATCCGCAGATCATCATCAATGCAGCCGCTCATAAGCATGTTCCTTTGATGGAGCATAACTGTGTAGAAGCTATTTACAACAATGTATTTGGAACACAGAATCTGGTAGAGCTTTGTGAGGAGTATGGTGCAGAACGCTTTATGATGGTATCAACGGATAAAGCAGTTAATCCTACAAATGTTATGGGTGCAACTAAGAGAATGTGCGAGATGATCGTTCAGAGTGCAAGCACACACGGAAAAGTAAAATACAGTGCAACACGTTTTGGAAATGTACTTGGCAGTGCCGGATCAGTTATTCCGTTATTTAAACGCCAGATAGCTAATGGCGGACCGGTTACAGTTACAGATAAGCGAATCATCAGATATTTTATGACAATTCCGGAAGCATCACAGCTTGTACTTCAGAGCGGTGCGATTGCCAATAATGGAGAGCTGTTCGTTTTGGATATGGGACAGCCGGTAAAGATTATGGATTTGGCAGAAAATATGATTCGTCTGTCCGGTGTACAGGGAATTGAAATTGTTGAAACCGGATTAAGACCGGGAGAGAAACTATATGAGGAATTATTAGTTAAGACAGAGGAACTGGATAAAACAGACAACAGAATGATCTTCATCGAAAGAGATACTGCACTGAGCCAGGAAGAAATATACCAGAAGATTCAGGTGCTTAAAGATGCTTGCGATATAGGGGATGATCTAATTGCAAAAGAAGCTCTCCGAAGTGTTGTTCCAACATTCAAAAGACCAGAAGATGTAAATAAAGAAATTGCTTAATATTAAAATGGATGAAAAGAGGTAGAAATCATGTTTAAAGAAAGTAATAAATTTGAGAAGTTTGAGTCTAAAGTATGGTTAAGCAGCCCGACTATGCACGGTCCGGAGATTGAATATGTGAAAGAAGCATATGAAACAAACTGGATGTCAACAGTTGGAAAGAATATCAACGAAGTTGAAAGAATGGCATGTGAATATATCGGATGTAAATATGCAGTTGCGTTATCTGCTGGAACAGCATCACTGCATCTTGCTATGAAATTAGCTGGTATTGAAGCATACGGTATGCCAAAAGTTGGACATGGGGCATTGGAAGGAAAGAAGGTTTTTTGCTCAGATATGACTTTTGATGCCACTGTAAATCCTGTTGTTTACGAAGGCGGTGAACCAGTATTTATTGATACGGAATATGATACATGGAACATGGATCCGGTGGCACTTGAAAAAGCATTTGAAATTTATCCGGATACGAAGGTAGTAGTTGTTGCCCACCTTTATGGAACACCAGGAAAAGTAGATGAGTTAAATGCAATCATTAAAAAGCATGGTGCCATTTTAGTAGAAGATGCAGCAGAATCTATGGGTGCTACATATAAAGGGGTACAGACTGGTACATTTGGAAAGTATAATACTATTTCTTTCAATGGAAATAAGATTATTACTGGAAGTGCTGGTGGTTGCTTCCTGACAGATGATGAGGAGGCTGCAAATAAAGTTCGTAAATGGTCTACACAGGCAAGAGAAAATGCTGCATGGTATCAGCATGAAGAACTTGGATACAACTATCGTATGAGTAATGTAGTTGCTGGTGTAGTGCGTGGTCAGTTCCCTTATTTGAACGAACATATTGCACAGAAGAAAGCAATTTATGAGAGATATAAAGAGGGATTAAAAGGACTTCCAGTATCTATGAATCCGATGGATCTGGAAAATTCTGAACCAAACTATTGGCTGTCTTGTCTGATTATTAATAAGGAAGCCATGTGCAAACAGGTTCGTGGCGAGCAGGATGTGTGCTATGTAAAAGAAACAGGAAAGTCTTGCCCGACAGAAATCCTGGAAGCAATTTCATCTATTAATGCGGAGGGACGTCCAATTTGGAAACCAATGCATATGCAGCCAATTTATCGCTTGAATCCGTTTGTAGTAAGAGATGGAAATGGACGTGCCAGATCAAATGCGTATATTGCAGGTGGAGTAGCTGATGTAGGTATGGATATTTTTACAAGAGGATTATGTCTGCCAAGTGATAATAAAATGACAGCAGAACAGCAGGATAGAATTATCGAAGTGATAAGAGCTTGCTTTGAATAAGGAAGTGTTTTAGGAGAGATTTATGAAGAAAGAAAAAAATCATAAATTGTACCGTAAAATGGGGTTTTACGAAAGATACATAAAAAGAGCGATTGATATTTTTTGCTCTGGATTGGCAATTATTGTATTCTGTTGGCTGTATGCAATCATCGCTCTGCTGGTTCGAATCAAACTGGGAAGTCCAGTGTTGTTTACTCAATATAGACCTGGACTGATTGATCCGAAAACGGGAAAAGAACGAATTTTTAAAATGTATAAATTTCGGACTATGACAGATAAGAAAGATGCAGAGGGAAACTTGCTGCCCGATGAAGTGCGTCTGACAAAATTTGGTGCATGGCTTAGATCTACCTCTTTGGATGAACTGCCAGAAGCATTTTGCATTTTAAATGGCACGATGACACTGATAGGGCCACGTCCGCAGTTAGTTCGAGATATGGTGTTTATGTCAGAAGAACAAAGAATGCGTCATACTGCAAAACCTGGATTGTCTGGGCTTGCACAGATAAGTGGCAGAAATGCAATTTCATGGGATAGAAAATTGCAGTATGACTTGGAGTATATAGAACATGTTTCTTTTGGGCGTGATTTAAAAATTCTTTTTAAAACTGTTGAAAAAGCATTTATTAAGCAGGAGGGAATTACAGAAGAAGGTAGTGTAACTGCTGCAGATTATGGGGATTATCTTCTCCAAACAAAACAGATAAGTAAAGAAGAATACGATAAAAAACAGAACGAAGCAAAAGAACTACTAAAAGGATTGAAGTAATGAACGAGTTAGTTTCAATAATAATGCCCTCATATAATACTGCGAAATTTATTAGTAAGACAATAGAATCTGTATTAGAGCAAACATACAAAAATTGGGAACTGTTGATAGTTGATGATTGTTCAACTGATAATACAGATGAGATTGTATCGAAGTATGATGATGACCGAATTATTTATTTAAAAAACAAAAAAAATTCTGGTGCTGCTGTATCAAGAAATAAAGCATTAAAAAATGCAAAGGGTAAGTGGATTGCATTTTTGGACAGTGATGATTTATGGTATCCGACTAAGCTGGAAGAACAAATAAAGTATATGAAAAAAAATAAATACTCTTTTTCATATACTAGTTATGAAGAAATTGATGAAAATGATGTGACGAATGGAGTGAAAGTAACCGGACCTAAGAAGATTACGAAAATGGGAATGTATCGTTATTGTTGGCCGGGGTGTTTGACCGTAATGTATGATGCGGAGAAGATTGGCAAAATACAGATTGCAGATATTAAAAAGAATAACGATTATGCCATGTGGCTGAAAGTAATCAAAAAGGCAAACTGTTATCATTATGATAAAGTGCTGGCGCAGTATAGAAAACGGTCAGGATCAATATCTAATCATGGCTATTTAAAATTAGTAAAATGGCACTATAAGTTATTCAAGGAAGCAGATAATAAGAATAGTATTGCATCGTTATTTTTGACTTTACAAAATTTAATTTATGGATGCTGGAAAAAGGTGCGGTACGTTAAAAAGGTGAGTTAATTATGGGTATGAATGATATGCTGCGTAAAATGGCTGTTCTTTTGGAAAGAAGGCAAGACGCATTATTCTCATATGATGTCAGTAAACAAAAAAAATACATTGCTAAATTAGGAAATCCACGAGATGAGATTGAAAGATCGTATTTTCAGTATAAGTGTCAGATGCAGTTTAATGGAAAAGGAATCACTTTTTTGTTAAATCTGGTTTCATTTCCAGTGGCGATTCTCTATTGGTTCAAATATGGAAAAAAGGTTCAGGTGAATCGGCTAGAGCATAAAAACTTGGTATTTTTTAGAGATGGTAAACCGGAAAACATTTTGCCAAAGTCTTTGAAAAAAAGGTATAAAGCAATTGAAAGTAATCCGGTAGAAGGAACTTTATTAACTGCAAAAGATAAAAAGTTTATAAAAGGAATAATATGTAGATATCCATTTTCTTGGCAGTTTATTTTAAAATGTTTGATTAAAATTGGAAGATATAGTTTTGCCATTGAAGAATATTCGCCTAAAGCAATAGCGGTTTGTGCTGAATACTCTTTTACGTCTTCAGTACTGACAGCTTACTGTAAACAAAGAAATATCAAGCATATAGATGTCATGCATGGAGAAAAAATGTACTATATGAGAGATTCGTTCTTTAAATTTGATGAATGCTATATTTGGGATGAATACTATGGAAAAATATTAGCTTCTATGAAGGCGGATAAAAATCAGTTTGTTGTTGAAGTTCCAGCTTCTCTGAAATTCGATGGAGAACTGATCAGAACGCAGAAATATGAATATACATATTATTTAGGCGCAGAATCGGAAGAGGTATTAAAGAAAATATCAAAAATATTGGAACAGCTATATAAGAGTGGAAAGAAAATTTCAATACGTCCACATCCGAGATATTCTAATATGGATATTGTTAAAAAGGTATTTGCTTTTGCGAATGTAGAAGATACAACCAAAATTTCGATAGAGCAATCTTTATTACAATCTGGTGCTGCAATTTCGCTTTATTCAACGGTATTGAATCAGGCATTATGCAATTCAATTCCAATAATAATAGACGATATGAGCAATCCTGAAAATTTTAACAAATTAAAAGAATTGGGATATGTGTGTCTTTATAAGGAGCATAAACTTTTATCAGAAGTAGTGGAGGAAAATGCATGATAGGAACAATTATAAGAAAATTGAGAACAGATTTTTGTACAAGTATGTGTAAAAAAACAGCTAAGCAGTATGGAAATGGATTACATATAAATCATTGGAGCAAATTTACCTCTAAAACCTATATTGGTGATAATTGCCATTTTAACGGTATGAAGATTACAGGTAATGGAATGGTTACTATTGGTAGTAACTTCCACTCTGGGGGGGTATATTGATTTTAACATCCAATCATAATTATGAAGGAAAGGCTATTCCTTATGATAATACTATGGTAGATGGCAATGTAATTATTGAAGATAATGTTTGGTTAGGACAAAATGTTACTATTTTGCAGGGCGTTAAAATTGGAGAGGGTGCTATTATTCAAGCCGGTAGTGTAGTAGTTTCGGATATAGAGCCTTGTTCGATTGCAGGAGGACATCCGGCAAAAGTTTTCAAAAAAAGAAATGAGGAGCATTATTTTCAATTAAAAACCGAACAGAAGTTTTTTTAGGAGAGTTTATAATGAAAATAATGATACTTGCACCGTATATATATGATAAAGATATGCCAGAGTTTTCGATAAATAAAACGGGTTTTGGAATTATGGTCAACGATATAGTGAAATCTATTGCAGAAATAGAAGAGGTTGAATTAGTGACCAGAGTTATTACTGATGCTCGAAGAAAACATGATGGAAAATATAAATTAATAAGTCATACTTGGAAACAAGTTATAATGTCAGCGAAAATTGGCGATTGGGCAATGTCAATAAAAGTGTTCTTTGCTACTAAGGGTACATTAAAAGATAAATTGAGAAAAATGTTTTACTGCTTAGACAGGGGCTATGTAAGAAAGTGCATCATGACATCTAATCCAGATGTCGTACATATACATGGAATTGGTTCGATTACTAAAAGTTATATTGAAATATGCGAAGAATTGCAACAAAAATATATGGTTACATTACATGGACTAATTGGGCTAAACGAGTCTGTTAAAGTATCAGAAGATGAAAGGAATATTGAAAAAAATTTTTTACGATATGCGGATGAAAAAAATATACCCGTTAGTGTTATAAGTTCTGGAATGAAAAATAGAATTGAAAAAAATTATTTAATGCATACAGCGGATAATATAACAGTTATAACTAACGGTACTCATATTCCTGATATACATAAAATTGATGATAAAGACGATATAAGAAGAAAGTATAATCTTTCGGATACATGCAAGATATGTGTTGTGATTGGATCTATTATGGAAAGAAAGAATCAGATTCAAATAGTAGAAGCCTTTGCGCAACTTGATGAAGATATACGTGAAAACTGTGCAGTTTTTATGTGTGGAAGGGATATGTTGGAAGGCGCAGTAGAAAAGCGAATATCCGAGTTGGGATGTGAAAAAAGAATTTTTACGCTTGGTTTTGTATCACATAAAGAAATAGAAAAAATTTTACAAGTTGCTGATTTAAATATTGTTGCAAGTTTAGATGAAGGTTTTGGATTATCAATTATAGAAGCCTATGCATATGGGGTTCCGACAGTTACATTTTCTGATTTAGACGCAATTACGGATTTATATGAAGCTAACGCAATGATTTTGGTTGAGAAGAGAAATACAGAAAGTTTAGCCGAAGGAATGAAAACTGCTTTGGAAAAAAAATGGAATAAAGAGGAAATAAGAAATTATTCAAGAAATTTTTCAATAGAAAATATGGCAGCGTTGTATTTAGAGTCCTATAAAAAAATTGATAGGGGGGGTACGCCGAAAAAAATGAGTTAGGAAATTTTTTATGGTGTTGCAAGAAACTTAATAAGCAAATTCTTTTCTGTGTTGGAAATATGAAGAGATTATTGAAATCGGTAATATGTTTTCGATTGATATTATGTCTGAAAAATATGTGAATTGGTACAAAGAGGTCATGGCGTAGTCAAAGCCTTAGAAAGATTTTATTGATGTGAGGGAAAATAATGAATGAAGGAATAAATAATAGACGAAAAAAGAAGATAAGTTTGATGGAGATTTTTATCCCATTGTTTTGCCTGATCAATCAGTATGAAATAGCAGGTCTTCATTTAGGATTAATTTGTGTAATTGCTGTTGTAGCTATTTATTTTATAAAGTATAGAGAATTTTATTTATATAAACCTTTATTTATCTTCTTCTTATTTATGATAGTGCATGATTTTTTCAGGATGTTTATAACTGGATTTAATACAGGGCTCTGGGTAGAGAGAATTTTATACTTATTAATTTTATCGTGTATATATAAAAAAATTGATGAAGAAAATCTATTTAGGGTTTGGAAAATTATAGGAATCATTGTTATGACTGGAATTTTTTATCAATCTTTCCAGGTATATATATTGGGACAATCAGTGTCTACAATTAATATATTTCCATTTTTGCAGTCAAATAGCGAAAATTATTTATTGGGTTATGATAGACCACATTCTTTCTTTTTAGAACCGGCTGCTTACTGTACATGGATATTACCACTTTTATGCATGTGTATGAAAAGAAAAAAGCATATTTGGATGGTATTTATTTCGATAAGTATTTTATTATCAACATCTTCAACGGGAATATTAATGACCGGAGTAATATGGCTGTTTTATGCGTTTGTAACTGCCAGAAGCGAAGGAAAATATTTTAATTCGTTAATGATAGTAGGTGTTTTGATAATAGGTATAGGAGCATTTTCAAACTTAAGTATTTTTTCAATGGCATTAAATAAGTTGACGAATATTTCGGTTACAAATACATCTAATTCAGTTAGGCTTGTGTTGGGATTTCAATTATTTTGGGCTGCGCCTTTGATCTATAAAGTATTAGGAATACCATATATGAATGTAGAGAATTATTTGCGTTCTGGAGAAGTGGCATTAAGTAAATATAAATTAAGTCTTAATCTTTCATATTTAGGCTTTGTTAATGCTATTGGAAATTGCATGTTAATTTACGGTGTATTTGGATTGCTTTTATATTTGAAACTTTTTTGGAATATATGGAAAGAATCAGATTTATATAGTAAATGTTATGTTTTAACATGTATCATTTCAATATTTGGTCAATCGGTATTTTGGAATAGTCTTTTCGTAACGCAATTTGCGGTGATGTTATGCTCAGTAGAAAGAACATCATTTATTAGAGTGACGTTGGGTCAAGGAGTAACGAGCAATTCATATGAATAAGAAATATAAATATTTATCGAAAAATTTTATTTTGTTTGGGATAAGTAGTTTTGGTCCTAAGATAATAGCATTCCTTATGGTTCCTTTATATACTAATTGTTTATCCACAGCAGACTATGGAATCGGGGACATAGTAAGTACTTCTGCCAATTTGGTATTACCAATCATTATCCTTTGCATCGAAAGTGCAATATTAAGATTTTGCTTTGATAAAGAGTATGAATCCGATGAAGTAATATCAAGCGGGTTATTTGTTTGCCTGAAGGGAATGGTGTTATGTGCTATTTGTACAATTATGATAGGAATACTTCCTTTCTTTAAAATTAATACATCATATTTAGTTGCATTTTATTTAATGGTATTGTCTACAGGACTGTATAATGTACTGACTAATTATGCCAGAGGCATTGATAAAGTACAATATATGGTTGAAATGAGTTTGATTACCACAATAGCATCATGTGTATTAAATGTTGTTTTGTTGGTTGTGCTGAAGTGTGGATTAAATGGATATTTAATAGCTAATTACCTGGGAACCTTTATGGCTGTAGCTTGGGGATCTGTACGACTGAAAATACATAAACACATTAAGTTTAATAAAGTAAATAAAACTACAGTTAAGGAATTGCAAAAATTTGGGTTCCCATTAATTTTTAATAAAATTGGTTGGTGGATTAATAGTTCATCGGATAGATATATTATTACATGGATTTTAGGTGCAGCTGCGAATGGAATTTATACGGTATCATATAAAATACCGACTATGCTGACTGCATGTAGTGATATATTTACGCAGGCATGGCAGTTATCAGCCATAAAAGATTTTGATCCAGAAGATAGTGATCATTTTGTTGCTGATATGTATGAGGCATATAATGGTTTTTTAGTTTTGTGTTGTTCAATGTTAATTATATTAACTATTCCATTTGCACATATTTTATATGCAAAGAGCTTTTTTGTAGCATGGAAATATGTTCCTCCATTGATGATTTCTTTCGTCTTTGGTGGTTTGGCTGGCTTTTTAGGGAGCATTTTTACAGCAGTAAAAGATACTAAAATATTCTCATATTCAACTATGATAGGTGCAGTCGTAAATACCATATTAAATTTTGTATTAGTGTCTTATATTGGTGTAATGGGTGCTGCAGTTGCAACACTTGTGTCTAATATTGTTATTTGGTTAGTTAGATTACAAAGAAGTAAAAGATATATACATATACGAGTGAATTTTCTAAAACATACAATAATGTATATCTTGTTAGTTGTACAATTCATAGTCTGTTTAGGTGGATTTACTATAGTGCCTGTAATAATACAATTAATAATTCTTTTTGCTTTGATTGCTGCTAATAGAAAATTGATAATTAATATAATGAGAAAAGGAAAAATAATGTTAGCAAAATATTTACATCGTTAGGAGAAATAAATTATGAAAACAATAGGAATAATTACATATCATCATTATTATAATTACGGTACAATGCTGCAGGCTCTTGCCTTGCAGGAAAAGGTAGAACAACTAGGCTATCAGGCAGAGTTAATAGATTTTAAACAAGATAATTCTCTATCAAGATATGAAATGCTTAAATTAAGAATAAAAAGAATGCCAGTGTATATTAAAGAAAGAAAAAAATATCGAGCGTTGGCTGATTCGAGAGAAAAAATAAAGGAAAAGAATGAATTATTTGAACAGTTTTATAAAACATATTTGCATGTAGGAAAAAAGAAATATACAACCACACAGCAGTTAATGGAAAATCCACCAGTATATGATGGATATGTAGTAGGTAGTGACCAGACTTGGAATCCTTTTGTTGCGAACTCGCCGGAAGCATTTTTTTTACCATTTGTTGAAAACAAATCGAAAAAAGGCAGTTATGGTCCGAGCTTAGCGGTAAAATCATTATCTGACGAGAAAGAAAAGGAATATAGAAAAAAATTATCTAATTTTTCCTTTTTATCATGCAGAGAGCAGGATGGAGCGCAATTGTTAAGCCGTATTACACAAAAAGAAGTTAAATGTGTATTAGATCCAACATTGTTATTATCTGCTAAAGAGTGGGGAAAATATTGCGAGTTTGAGATACCTAAAGAGCCATATATTTTGGTTTATTTTTTGGGAGAAAAATCAGAACATAGAAGGGCTGTAGAAAAGATACAAAAATTAACAAATTGGAAAATAATAAGTCTTCCGGCAGCATATTTAGAAATGGAAAATAATGATTATAAAAAAGTATGGGGAGGTCCTAAAGAATTTTTATCATTGATAAGAGGGGCTGCTTTAATTTGTACAGATTCATTTCATGGAACTATGTTTTCGATAAATTTCCAAAGAAATTTTTTCTCTTTTTGTAAAAGCAGTGATTCAGAGGAATCATCTGAAAATTCCAGATTATATAGTGCTTTAAATATCTTTGGATTATCAAATAGAATAATTCATAATATGGATAATTTGACTGCAGAAGATATTTCTATAGATTACAAAAATGTGATTCCGATTTTGGAGGAACAGAGAAGGGATTCGATTGAGTATTTAGAAAACATGTTATTCGAGATGACGAAAGGATAAAAAATGAAAGTTGCTATTCGGGATGATGATACATCATATTTTACAAAACCTAAAGATTTACAAAGAGCATATGATTTTTTAAATGAGGATGATTGTGTATCTCTTTCAGTTGTGCCGTATACGGTTCCAGTTCATAGAGATGATGTGTTTCCATATGGAAAAGAAATTGGAATGGGATATTATGATATAGCTGAAAATACAGAATTATTAGAATATTTAAAGAAAAAATATAAACAGGGAAAAGTTGATATATTGTTACATGGCTATTCACATGAATATCAGCTAAGTGAAAACAAATGGCTTGCTGAAATGAAATGGAAAAGTAGTAGTCAATTAAAAGAGGAAATACCGAAAGGAAAAAAACATTTAGAGAAATTGTTAGGTATGAATATATCAGTATTTGTTGCACCTAATAATAGTATTGATAAAAAAGCTATTTCAGTATTAGAAGATCTTCAAATGAATTACTCTGGCATTATTGGGGTGAGAGATAGAAAAGTAAATTTAAGATATATATATAATTTTATAATTCGTTGGGGATTTAGGATGGTAAAAAAAGTACAGTATCCAGGTATTATGAACTATGGAAAGCATAAAGAACTGAATGCATATACAATAGATAATTATGAACGGCTGATTTATGAGTACCATATTTGCAAAGCAAGAAAAGTGCCATTTGTTATATATACTCATTATTGGCAATTAAATACAGATGAAAAAGCGAAAAAGTTAATTAAACAAATATATAATTATGTAATTAAAGATGGTGCAGAAATAGTTCCTTTAAGTGAGTGTTTTAAATAATATGATAAATTTTGATTTTAAAGAAAAATGTTACTCTTGTTCAGCATGTGCAGAAGCTTGTCCAACCAAAGCAATATCATTTGATGAAAACATACATCCAGAAATTGATTTGCAAAAGTGTATTAATTGCAATAGATGTGAAAGAGTATGTATTGAATTGAATAAACCTGAAGATATAGAAGAACTGAATTGTATTGAGGGATATATAGTTAAAAACAAAAACAATGAAATCAGAAAAGTAAGTTCGTCAGGCGGTGTTTTTTTTCAAATAGCACAAAAAGTATTAGAAATGGACGGATATGTTTGTGGTTGTATATATGATGACAAGTTTATGCCCAAACATATTGTTTCTAATGAGATAGAAATTTGCAAAAAAATGATGGGATCAAAATATGTGAAAAGTGACTTAAATGATTGCATAGTGAAAATCAAGCAGATTGTAGAAAAGGGAAAAATAGTACTTTTTTCAGGAGTCCCATGTCAAGTTGCAGCAGTAAAAAAGTGTGTTAAAAGTGATAAATTAATTACGCTGGCAGTTGTATGTCATGGATCTATAGAACGTAAAATATGGAAAAAATATTTAGCTGAAGAGGAAAGAATGAGTGAAAGTTCAATTATTAAAGTGTCTATGAGAGATAAAACAAAAGGATGCTTAAATTATGGATTGAAGTTTCAATTTAAGAATGGAACTGAACATATAACGTTTAGAAAAAATGATGGTTACTTTTTGAAATGCTTTACAGATGGTTTGTTTGAAAGAAATAGATGTTTGAGTTGCGAATATAAGGGACAGAATATTATGAGTGATCTATTGATAGGAGATGCGTGGGGAATGGAAAAAGTATGTCCCGAATTTACAGATAGTCTTGGGTGTTCGGCAGTATTAGTGTTGACTGAAAAAGGAAAAAAAATTTTTAATGAAGTAGAAAAATACTTTTTAATTAGAAATGTAGATAGCCAAGAAATAATTCGTAATAATCCAAGAATTATATTACCAGCGCCACGAAATACTTTTCAGAAGAGTTTTGAAAAGAAGTTAGAAAAATCAGATGCGAATATTCATTTCTGGACAGAAAAGTATGCAAAACCAACTATTTTGAATCGTATAAAATGGAAAGTATTGGGAGGAGAAAATTAAAATGTTTAGTATAAAAAAGATGTTGGTAGATTTATATGATAGTAGAACAGCTCAGTCATGTAGTGCTTCTATTGGAGATATAATGAATTTAAGAAGAAATGTAGAACATAATCAGTTTCTAGCTACTACGAGGTATTTGGATATAAAGGATTATGTGGAATATAATAAACAAACATTTGTATGGCAAAATACGGTTAGTAGGGCAGCATATGGTAATAAACATCGGGAGGAAGATGGGAACATGGCTTTCTCAAAATTAATTACATCATATCAAAGCAAAGGATATGATCCGAATTCTTTATTTATAGTAGATAAGGATATGAGGCTTCTCGATGGTAATCATAGAATGGGGATGAATTTATATACAGATCAACATAAAATAAATGTTCGAGTTTTGAAGAGAAAAAGCAAAAATCCAGGTAATTTGGATTGGTATTTACAAAAGAAAATATCGGCAGATTTTTTGAAAAAAGTCTATAATGCATATTTACAAATACAAGAATGGTTAATTGAAACGGGAGATACTTTTTGTTGTATTGTGCCTGAAAATGAAAAATTATCCGAATTGGATTTAATGGTTAATATAAAAAGTGTACACAGATATAGATTACAGAGTCCATTATTCGTGGGGGGGGCATAAAGCTTAATCAAGCAGGAAAACTTATACAGTTTACGTTAAATGAACCAGAATACATGATTGAGGATAGTAAAGCTGTATCAAAAAGGATAAGAGATATAAAAAATATTTTGGAAATGAGATATGGTATGGAATTTGTTTCACAAATTTATTTTTCACAATCTTGTCTTGAGGGTAAGGAAATTTTTGATAAAGTAAAGAACGATTTTATAGAATAAAAGTGAGTGGATTAAATGGAAAAGTTTATATTGATAGCCACATGTACATATGTAAAAAATGAATAAAAGAATAGTGTCATCATTTGTTAAAATAGGTATAAAAAATTGGAATAAATTGAGAGAGTATCTTAGAAAATAGATTTGAGGTGATTTTAGATGAAAAAACTGATTTTAATAGGAGCTGGTGGACATGCAAAGTCAGTTGCAGATTCAATTAATAAATCAGAATATGAATTATGTGGATTCATAGATAGCAACAAAAAAGGTATGCATATGGGATTACCAATCTTGGGTACGGGACTTGAAGATATTTTAAATTGTGAAAAATATAGTTATTTTGTTTCTATTGGAGATGTTGGATACCGTAAGTTATGGTTTGACAGAATTAGAGAACGAAGATTGAACATAATCAATATTATTGATTCTTCAGCAATTATATCGGCCAGTGCAAAAATGGGAATAGGGAATTTTGTAGGTAAAATGGCAGTAATAAATGCTGATGCAGAGATAGGAAATAATAATGTTATAAATACAAAGGCTTTGATTGAACACGAATGTAAAGTGGGTGATCACAATCATTTATCAACAAATTCTGTTATAAATGGAAATGTAATTGTAGGAAATAGTGTTTTTTTGGGCAGTTCATCTGTGTGTAACGGTCAATTGAAAATCGGTTCCAATGCAATTATTGGTTCAGGTAGTGTGATTATTAAAGATATACCGGAGAAAGTAACTGTAGTAGGTGTACCTGCTAGAGTTATAAAGAGGAGAGATTAGAAATGAGTGATATTCAAATTGTTGCAGAGATTGGCTGCAATCATAATGGAAGTGTTGAATTGGCAAAAACAATGATGAAAAAAGCGAAAGAAGCTGGAGCAGATGCAGTTAAATTCCAAAGTTTTGTGCCAGAAAATCTTGTTTCAAGATATGCCCCTAAAGCCGAATATCAGAAAAAAAATGATGGAAATGGTTCACAGCTAGATATGTTAAAAAAATTGGCATTAACGGAAACTGAATATTTGGAATTGGTACAGTATGCTTCTACTTTAGATATTCAGATTTTTTCTACGCCATTTGATTTTGAATCTTTTTCATTTTTGCAAAAAATCGGTCAGAATATATGGAAAGTACCATCAGGAGAGATTACAAATCTTCCTTATTTACAGAGGGTAGCAGCAATTGAATGTCAAAATAAACAAGTAATTCTATCAACAGGAATGTCTACGATTGATGAAGTTAAATATGCAATAAATGTTTTGCAACAAAGTAAAGACACAAGTTTTACGGTATTACATTGTAATACACAATATCCAACAGAGCCGGAAGATATGAATTTGCTTGCCATGAATAAGCTTCAAGAATTAGCACCAGATTGGAAAATCGGACTTTCAGATCATTCAGAAGGAATTGTTGCTTCTCTTGTGGCTGTTGGATTGGGAGCTAAATTTATCGAAAAACATTTTACTTTAGATAAAGCTATGCCAGGGCCTGATCATAAAGCGTCTATTACACCGGAAGAACTAAAAGAATTGTGTGTAGGTGTACATAAAGCTGAAATTATGCTTGGAAATGAAACGAAAGAAGTAACTGAATCTGAACGAAGCAATATTTTTGTTGCAAGAAAATCTATTGTGGCAAAAAGAAAAATCATGAGAGGTGAAATGTTTTCCGAAGAGAATATCACTTGTAAAAGACCAGGAAATGGAATTTCTCCGATTCATTGGTATGAGGTGTTGGGGAAAGAAGCTGAAAAAAATTTTGAAATAGATGAATTGATTTCTTGTAAAGGAGTGAATAGAGAAGATGAATAATTTAGCAATAATACCTGCAAGAAGCGGTTCAAAAGGCTTGAAAGATAAAAATATAAAATTATTAAATGGAAAACCGTTAATTGCATATACCATAGAAGCAGCGAAGAAAACAGGGATTTATTCACATATATTGGTTTCTACAGATTCTGAAAGGTATGGCGAGATTGCGATACAATATGGAGCAGAAGTACCTTTTTATCGTTCAGAAAAAAATGCATCAGATGTAGCGTCTTCATGGGATGTTGTAAAAGAGGTATTGAAAAAATATCAGGAGATGGGAATTGTATTTGATACATTTACGCTTTTACAGCCAACATCTCCATTGCGAAAGTACGAAGATATAAAAAAAGCTTATGAATTATTTAAAGAGAAAGATGCAATAGCGGTTGTATCAGTCTGTGAAATGGAGCATTCGCCATTGTGGAGCAATACTTTACCAGAAAATAATTCGTTATCCGGATTTTTGCAGGCAGACAGTAATAAACAAAGACAGAAGTTAGAAACATTTTATAGGATAAATGGGGCAATTTATATGGCAAATGTGAAGGCTTTTTTGGAAAATACAAATCTGTATAGAGAAGATTGTTACGCATATATAATGCCGGCAGAACGCAGCATAGATATAGATACAGAATTTGATTTTAAAATTGCCGAAACTATTATAAATCAGTAAAAGAAGGTTAGTATGGGAAAGTATAGAGTAGCGTATGCGACTGGTTCAAGAGCAGATTATGGAATAGTAAAAAATTTTTTGAGATTATTAGATAATGACAAAGATATTGAGTTTTCAGTATTGGTTACAGGTTCACATTTGGAAGATAAGTTTGGTCACTCTGTAGATATAATACAGCAGGATGGATTTAAAATTGATTTGGAGGTTCCATTAAATATAGAAAATGACAGTAATGCAAATGTGATGCATTGCATGGCAACAGCTTTAGATTGTTTTGGAAATTATTTTGAAAATAATAAATTTGACTTGTTAATTATACTTGGGGACAGATATGAAATGATGGCGGTTGCGATTGCAGCAGCTATGCAAAGAATTCCAATCTTACATTTACATGGTGGAGAAGTTACATATGGCAATTATGATGAATTTATACGTCATTCTATTACCAAAATGAGTCAGTATCATTTTACTAGTACAGAAGTATATAGAAAACGTGTAATACAGTTGGGAGAAGATCCTAAAAGAGTATTTTATCTTGGGGCATTAGGGGCAGAAAATTGTTGCAAGATAGATGAAGAAAAAGTAATTGAAAAGGTAAAAGAACTTATTCCACAAAAATATTGGGTTGTAGCTTTTCATCCTGAAACATTAACTGATGTGAAAATGGAAGACCAAGTGAAGGAAGTATTGACTGCATTGCAGGAAAATCTGGATGGAATGAGCGTTATTTTTATGGGGACGAATGCAGATACAAAATCTGATATTATACGTTCTTCATGGCTTGATTATGTAGATGAGCATGAAAATGCGTATTACTATGAAAATTTGAATGTGGATTCATTTTTATATTTAGTAAAAAACTCTATAGCACTAATAGGAAACTCATCTTCTGGAATTATTGAAACACCGTCATTAGGAAGATATACAATTAATATTGGAGATAGACAAAAGGGACGAGTGCATGGTAACAGTGTTATTGATGTTGCTTGTGACAGTAGCATAATCGGTCAGGCAATGAAAGAGATTACCGGGAAAAACGAAGAAATAATTAATCCATATTATGTAGAAAATACTGCAGAAAATTATTATAAAAAGACAAAAGAAATTTTAGAAAATGGAACGTCCATTTTAAAGGAATTTTATGATATAGTCTAAAATTCAGTAGAAACAGAAGTGTAAAGCAGGAGGTATGCGAATATGAAAATTGCAGTTGCAGGAACTGGATATGTGGGACTATCCATAGCTACTTTGTTATCGCAACACCATGAAGTGATTGCAGTAGATATTATTCCAGAAAAAGTAGAATTAATCAACCAAAAAAAATCTCCAATTCAAGATGAATATATTGAAAAATATTTGGCAGAAAAGGAATTAAATTTAACAGCGACATTAGATGCAGAATCTGCATATAAAGATGCGGATTTTGTAGTTATTGCTGCACCTACGAACTATGATAGTAAGAAAAATTTCTTTGATACATCAGCGGTAGAAGCTGTGATTAAGCTGGTTATTGAATATAACCCAGATGCAATTATGGTAATTAAATCTACAATTCCAGTTGGTTATACGGAAAGTGTAAGAAAGAAGTATAATACTTCAAATATTATTTTTAGCCCAGAATTCTTAAGAGAATCTAAGGCTTTATACGATAACTTATATCCTTCAAGAATTATTGTTAGTACAGATGAAAACGATCCTAGATTAGTAGAAAAGAGTCATACATTTGCCGCTTTACTACAAGAAGGAGCGATTAAAGAAAATATTGATACTTTGTATATGGGATTTACAGAAGCTGAAGCGGTTAAGTTATTCGCAAATACCTATTTAGCTTTACGTGTATCTTATTTTAATGAATTAGATACTTATGCTGAAATGAAAGGATTAAACACCCAACAAATTATTGAAGGTGTATGTTTAGATCCTCGTATTGGATCTCACTATAACAATCCTTCCTTTGGATATGGTGGTTATTGTTTGCCAAAAGATACAAAACAATTATTAGCAAACTATCAAGATGTACCGGAAAACTTAATAGAAGCAATTGTTGAATCAAATCGTACGCGAAAAGACTTTATTGCGGATAGAGTATTAAACATGGCTGGATATTACAGTTATGATGAAAATAATACATATTCGAAGAACGAAGAACATGAAGTTTTGATTGGTGTATACAGATTAACAATGAAGTCAAACAGTGATAACTTTAGACAGAGTTCTATTCAAGGTGTTATGAAACGAATTAAAGCCAAAGGAGCAACTGTTATTATTTATGAACCAACATTGGAAGATGGTAGTACGTTCTTTGGCAGTAAAGTTGTAAATGATTTGGATAAATTTAAAGAACAAAGTCAGGCGATTATTGCCAATCGTTATGACAGTTGCTTAGATGATGTACAAGATAAAGTATATACGCGTGATTTATTTAGAAGAGATTAATGAGAGAGCCCTTAATGGGGCTCTTTCATTCTGTATATGGGATGTTGTATAGATTTAACATGTCTTTAATTGAGCTGGTAACTTCTGCTGTTGGCATTTGAATGGGTCTTCGTGTGATTCCAGCATGGATACCCATCATATTTAAGGTTTGTTTCATAACAGCTGGTGCAACGCATTTTAGCGTCATAAGCACAATGGTGGACAGGGTGGCTCTAAGTACGTGGAATACTCAAACATGGAAGAAATAATTATCCCGTTTTACTTCTCGAAGTTTTAACAATTTCTGGGGAATTATTCATCTATTTTCTCCTAAAAGCTGATTTATTCGTTGCAGTCGGAAAAAGTGTAGAGTTTTAAGCGAATCAGGTCGGAAAAAATGTATAGATCAGCAATGGATAAGCTTAAAGCGTGGAAAAATAAAGAAGATCGTAAACCTATGGTTTTAATGGGAGCTAGACAAGTAGGAAAAACTTGGCTCATGAAAGAATTTGGAAAAGAGGAATATGCCAAAGTTGCGTATATATCTTTTTATAATAATGCGAAAATGAATGATGTTTTTGCCATGGATTTTGATATTGAGAGAATATTGATGAATTTAAACATAGAGTCTGGGGTTACGATTACGCCAAATGATACCTTAATTATTTTGGATGAAATTCAAAATGCACCAAAAGCTCTAGAGTCTTTAAAGTACTTTTGTGAGGAAGCTAATGAATACCATGTGATGGCAGCAGGTTCTTTATTAGGGGTTGCAGTACATGAAGATGTGTCCTTTCCTGTAGGAAAAGTAGATATGCTGGATTTGTATCCTTTTAGTTTTCGTGAGTTTTTGATGGCAATGGATGAACAAAGCTTAGTCATGGCATTAGATTCTAAAGATTTTTCGTTGATTGATAATTTTTCGGATAAATATATCTTTTAGCTGAAGAATTATTATTATATTGGTGGAAGGCCAGCTGTTATTGAATCGTTTCGGAAACAGAAAGATTATGTAAAAGCGCGGCAGATTCAAAATGATATTCTAAGACAATATGAACAAGATTTTGGAAAACATGTAGATACAAGAACTCTACCTAGAATTCGTATGGTGTGGCAATCCATTCCTATTCAATTGGCAAAGGAAAATAAAAAGTTTTTCTTTGGGCAGATTAAAAAAGGTGCAAGAAGCAATGATTTTGAGATTGCGATTCAATGGTTAATGGATAGTGGCTTAGTGTATAAAGTGAATCGTGTCAATGAACTGCATATACCGTTAAAATTTAATATAAATATTCGTGCATATAAATTATTTATCTTGGATATTGGTTTATTAGGTGCACTTAGTGACTTACCGGCAAAGACTATTCTTGAAAAAGATGAAGTGTTTGTGGAATTTAAAGGGGCATTAACGGTGAGTATTCCGCTATCTGAAGTCCATGCAATACGCTACAGAAGTCCACATAATCTGTTAAAGAAGTCCATCTTTTTTAAATCTTAATATGTAATACAAGTCCACTAAAAAACACGGTCAAATTAAATCAACCGTGTTTTTTAGTTATTTCTTATCTTTTAATTTAGAGTATGTTTCTCTTAATGATTTTCCATGTAATGTA
>OIEL01000156.1_pt1 | contig 51220 bp, 43 predicted proteins | sample 1581731 | NCBI WGS metagenome assembly OIEL01 (sample SAMN01760977, study PRJEB22395) | human gut metagenome | reverse complement strand
AGATGGCAAGGAAAAATACTTCGATGGCGTTATCAAACGCATTATTGACAATGTAAACGCACAGGACGCTGAAACAAAAGCAGGTGGTCAGTGCATTTTGGCTGGCAACACCGAATTGACGGATGGTGCGGCTGTCGAAAAAGCGATGTATGCGATGTGGAAGAAATGTCCGAAACAGATTCGCAAAAACTCCAATCTGGTTTATGTTATGGGTTGGGACGCTTGGGATGCTTACGACCAGTATCTTTCTGACAAGCAGGTGAAGTATTCTGAGAACACGGAAGTGAACAAGTATCGCTTCAAAGGCAAGAGAATCATTCCTATTGTCGGGGTTCCGGAACACACAATCGTGCTGGGCAACTTCAGTACCGGTATGGATTCAAATCTCTGGGTAGGCGTTGATTATGCTAACGATACCGAGGTTTTGAAGATCGACCGTTTGCAAGCCAACTCGGAATTGTACTTCTTCCAGATGAGAATGAAGATGGACGTGAATATCGTTCGTCCGGGTGAAATCGTGGTGCATACGGCATATAAGAAACAAGATTAACAATCTTAATCAAAACCTAAAAGGGAGTGGAGAAAGACTCCATTCCCTTTTTTAATAATCGTATATATGGCAAGACCTAAGAAAATTGAAGAAACGGAAGGTTCCGTATTGAATGCAAGAGAAGCAGATGTAAAACAACCAGAGGGACAAGATACTTCTGTTTCAGAAAACACAGAAGATCAGGAATCGGAACCTGTTCAGATCCCCAAACATATTGACGATGTATTAAAGGTATATCCTCAATATCAGAATTTATATGTGGACGACAAGGGTGGGGTTTATACGGAAGAAACTACCGAAAGTCTCAGAGGGGAAGCCAAGCTTTACAAAAACCCACATTACACAGCATAATTTTAACCAAATCATTATTATATGGCATTAGGAAATGTTTTTATAACAGACACGGACGGACGTTTGCCTTCAGCTACATCCACATCCAATGAAAAGATCACGGGATTGCTTTTCGATGTTTCAAAACAACCGGAACTTTTTACTGCCGGATATGGGAAAAGCAATGAATCCAAACTGAAACTGGGAGACGTGTGCTATATCACAAGCAGGGCACAGGCCATCAAAGACTATGGCATCATTGAAAGGGTCGAATGTGAAGAAGACGATGAAGCGACCAAGAACTTCATGTTCGGCATTCCGAACTATCATATCTCTGAGTTCTTCAGAATGAGTGGAAATATAGATGGATACGGCAAGCTCTATGTGATGTTTGCGGATTGTTCAAGTAACTGGGACGCTATCGAGATCATGCAGCGTGCTTCGGGCGGTACTATCTCACAGCTTGGTATCTGGACGGAACAGCCGTTATGGAAAAAGAGTGAGGAAACGTATCTTTTGAATATCGTAAAGACAATCAATGATAAAGCGGAACTTCTGGCTACCCAGAACCAACCTCTTTCTCTTGTATTGTCTGCAAGCTGCGCAAATACCGGTACGGATGATTCGGATGGCAAGAAGGTGGATTTGAACAAGATCCCGACCTGCATCTGCGATTCAAGCCGCACATCGGTTATCATCGGACAGGCTCGAAATGAATTGATCTCGACAATGCAAATGCGCAACAAGAACTGTACTCCGGTCGGTTTCTTGGGTTCGGTCATGGGCTGTATAGCCAAAGCGAACGTACAGGAATCTATCGCTTGGGTGCAGCAGTTCAATCTTTTTGGAGATAATTTCCAAGATATTGAACTGGGATTCGGAGACCTTAATTTGGGGGATGAAGAGAAATTTACAAGCTTGAACGCATACGAGTCGCTTTCTCCCGTAATGCTGGACGATCTGGACGATAAGGGATACATCTTCCCTATCAAGTACGCCGGAAAGGAAAATGGCGTTTACGTTTCAAAAGACCGCACTTGTTCTGACGGGGACTTCAGGACAATCGCCAGAAACAGGACTATCAACAAGTCACGCAGGGCTGTAAGACAGGCTTTGCTGCCTTATGTGAACTCTCCGCTTCTGGTCAATCCGTCTACCGGGTATTTGGCTCCGTCCAAGATCACGTCCTTCAAAAATCTGATCGGTGACATCCTGAACAAGATGAAGACAGCCCAGGAAATTTCCGGCTACAGCGTTGTTATCGCTTCGGATCAGAATGTATTGGTAGACGACACACTAAGGATTGCGTACTATTTGGTTCCGGTCGGAGTTGCGACCTCTATTTATGTAGAAGAAGGATTATCACTAACCGAAAAAAGCTAATAACAGATGGCAGTAATTAATAACGTTGCTTATTCTTGGAGCATGATTACCCTTGCCTCTACCGCACTCGGCATTGACGAAGGCAGTACGACACTGGAGGGGGTATCGGGCATTAAATGGAATAAGACTCGTAAAATTGAATCCAATTACGGACTCGGCGGCAAGCCGGTTTCAAGGGGATTCGGTAACTTGACTTATACCGCATCCATCACGATGGACTATGCTACCCAGCAAGCCCTGAGAAGCACATACGGCTCGCTGATGGATATTGGGGAGTTCGACCTGATTGTTTCATTTGCCAACCCGATGGCATCGGACGATTGGACTACAACTACCGTGACACTTAAAGGATGTATCTTTAATGAAGACGGAATGGAGTCGCAACAGGACGATACGAACATTACAAAAGAGTTTCAGCTTAACCCGTTCGATATTGTTATCGGAGAGGGTTAATTCTAAGGAAGGAGCGGTTGTTGATACACCGCTCCTTTTCGTTTATGTTCTTATTATTTGGGTTATTTTTATTATAAATAACACAAGCTCATAATGGGGTTTTGTTAATTTTGTCGCTCATTTTGTTTTACATTAAAGATGTTTTTGAATATTCTATTATCAACGAAGTTAGATTTGTTTTTAGACAAGCTGCTGGATTTTAGCGTAGATGCCGGTAAAAACATATTGATTGCTTGTCTTATTTATTCAATCGGGTGTTTTATAATCAAACAGATAAACAGGCTGGTTGCTAAAATTCTGGAAAAGCGAAAAGTGGAACCAAGCGTGCAGACTTTTCTGAAAAGCTTGGTGAAAATTCTACTTAATATGATTCTGGCTTTTGCGGTAATAAGCAAGCTGGGAGTGGAAACCACCAGTTTTGCGGCTTTGATGGCTTCTGCCGGTGTAGCTATCGGTATGGCACTTTCAGGAAACTTGTCCAACTTTGCAGGAGGACTGATAATTTTGGTATTCAAACCATTCAAGGTTGGAGATTATATAGAAGGCCCTGACGTAAACGGAACAGTGAAAGAAATACAAATATTCCATACGATACTCTCGACTCTTGATAATCGTATGATATATGTCCCGAACGGGATTTTGAATAATAACGCCATCACCAATTATAGCAAGCAAGAAACACGGCGTGTTGATTGGGTGTTCGGTGTTGAATATGGAGAAGAAATAGGGAAAGTAAGGGCTGTTATACAGCGAATTATCAAAAACGATCCACGTATATTAGATACACCAGCCCCACTTATTGCTCTTTCCACATTAAATGCGAGCAGCGTTGATATTACCGTCCGTGTCTGGGTAAAAGCCAGCGATTATTGGAGTGTGTTATTTGATATTAACGAGATTGTATATGATACATTCAATAAAGAGGGTATCAATTTCCCATTCCCACAGCTTACGGTTCATCAAACAAGTTCAAAATAAATATTGTGCATGAATTGCAGTTTTGTATCTTTGTAAGACCAAATTTAAAATTATCGTTTGCAATCAACATCGATTTGTAAAGTGATTAGTAATCACGTACAATTTTGAGTTTTAAGTTAACCAAAACTTAAAAACATTCTTGTAAGGTTGACCCTCTGGGATAGATCGTCAGCTTAAAATCATCTTCTCCCACAAACATTGCAGTTTCCTCTTCCCTATTCTTTTATAAAACCAAATCAATTTAGTTATGGAAGAAAAGAATTTAACATTAGAGCAAGAAAATGTAATTAAAGAAAAAGCGAAAAAGCTGAAAACTGAAGGCAAGTATCGCAAGGTGTTTCCGATGGTGGTGTTCGGTGACACAGAGTCAGGTGAAAAGGAGTTTTATGTGGCTTACATGAGAGAACCGAACTTCCCGACATTCTCCAAGTTTATGGCCGCATCCAAGAAGGATGAGGTACAGGCCATGAGGACTTTGGCAAAGGATTGTTTCTTGGACGGTGACAAGGAACTGATCGACAACGAATCATTGTTCCTCTTCGGTTTGATGGGACAGCTTTCGGAAGTGATCTCTACTCGCCAATCTACCATCGTAAATTTTTAAATGACTGGGTGGTAAAGGACGATCAGCGCATCCGGCAAAGGTGCATCTATATTCGTCATTACTTTCCCGGTGTGGATTTGGACAGTCTCTCAGACGAGGACTTTGCAATGCTATCGGAAGACGCTCTTTGGTTGCATGAGCAAATGCTCATTTCTAAAGCTTCCAATGCGCTTCTTGCTTAATTCTATATATAATAAAGCCCTTTACTGAAAATTGCTTCGGTAGAGGGCTTTTGTTGTTCTGTTATGGGAGAAATTAAAAACGATAAGCGAATCCTAAATTGAATACGGCCTGATCGAAATCACTGACCAGTTGATAACGCAATTCAAAATTCATAATCCAATTGCTTGTCAGTGTAAAGTCGGCTCCACCACCAATATTCACTCCTACTCGACATTCATTGTGGTGATCGTCACCCTTGTCTATATGGACATGATCTCCATCAACCTCAATATCCAGTCCGTCTCCCAAATCAAACATCCAATTGGAAAACGTAAAACCGAATAAGGGATATAGCTTAACGCTTCTGCCCACAGGACATAAATAATGGAGGTTCATATTTATGTCTAACATGCTGACATTGTCATTTTCTATAAAGTAATTCAAAGACGGTTCGAGACGTATGGGATTGGTTATATTGTACTGATACTTCAATCCAAGACCAAGACTTTCGATTTCTGTCCCATAACTAAGTCCGAATCCAATCGCCTGTCTGCCTTTTTGAGCATAACTGCTACTTAAAACTACAAATAACAGCCCTAAAAAAATCAAGATTTTTCTCATTTAAATATAATTTTAAAATTAATAAGCGTCAATCATCATCCCAATCATCATCGTCATCATCCCACCTATAATGCTTGTGGTGTTTATGCCTCTTGTGTTTTTTATAATGTTTGTGGTGATGGTGGTCATAGTACGAACAATAATGCTCGTGCCAACAATGACTGTGGTGATCTATTCTGTCATAAAAAGGATTGTAATATACTGACCCCGGTCTTATGCCTATTTCTATCAAAATGCGATCCCAACCATGCTTATGATAACGTCTATAATAATCACAAACATCACGCATGTGTCTGCCGGATGTTTTAGCTATTTCAAGAGCCAAACCCACATTCCCCCAATCTCTTCCACACTGCCTGTAATAATCATCCAATAAGCTGTTAGGGGTATTGTATTCTATACATAAGCGTTTCCGGTAATCCGAAAGTTCCACAGAGGCATATTTATTTGCCCTGCCAATAAAAAGAGATAGCCTGTCTTGCGCAAATACGGAACAAGAAAAGGCTATGAACAATAGCAAAACTTTAAATTGTCTCATATTCATACTAAATTTTTTGTTGATAAACACGATTAAAGTTGTAAACATAGACATTAAAAAACAAATAGCAAAATAAAAAACAATTTTTACCGAAAAATTATAGGAAGCTTGATTATCAAGGGAAGAAGATATATAATTATGGTAACTTAAACACTTGTTGTTACACATTGATAATTCAAGTTTATCGAAAACATTGTGCGTTTTTTATTATATCTTCAGTTTTCTGTTTATCTGTTTTCTGTACAATCCGGTCTCGCTGAACAATAACGCCAGGCACGATAATCACAACTTAATAGGCGATCATATTTCAACGAGCCGAATTGTTAGGTGTGGTGTATTAAAAGGGTTTTGTTAAGTATAATTCATTCCTTCTGGGAATTTAATATATGGAATTGAATTATTATGGTTAAAATACAACTATATAAAACACACAATATAATTCGTAACATTATATTTTATTTGTTATTTTATAACTTATATCCTATGCCAAATGACAAAAGAAATGTATTAGCTTTCATACTGTTTGATCTACTTAATTTTGTTATGTTTTTCATATAAGATGTTTCAATATTTAATCGTATTTTATCTGTATCATAAAATATCCCTATTGATGGTTTGAAACCTAAAACGACTTTATGAGCAGGAAAAATCTCTTCATTTTGGTTCGCTTCTGGAGTATCCGATTTGAATCTGTTTTTGACAAGAAAATCAAGCGTGGGGGCAATTCCTGCATACAAATTAAATCCCCTAAAATTATATTTAACGTTAAATGAAGTGTTTATAGTAATATAATCTAAGGTATTTTTTAGATGAATCGCCCGAAGACCTGATGGATCGTCAATATACACGGCATTTTCGGCTCCACCTTTTCTTACATATCCTATCTCACTTGACAAAAAATACCATTTCCTCTCCAGATAATCACAGCCTACATTCATCGAGTACATGGATAAATTATCATGAAAAACATTACCGGGTAAATTCATTTTGGAAAATGATACCCCATTCTCAATTTTAATTACTTGTGAAAAAACTCTTTCACTACAAAATAGGCAAATAAACCCCATTAACAAAATCAATTTTTTCATCTTGTATTATTTTATTTATATATAAATAACGAGATGTGTTTATCATTATTGTACGTTCTATATTTTTTTCTTTTATCTTATTGCAATTTGAATAATAATTCCTATATTTGTTTTGAAGTTTAACTTAAAACCAAAACTGTTATGAAAAAGTATTTTAAATTTTTCTTTATGGCTACTGCCATGTTTGTAAGTGTGATGTTTGCGTCTTGTTCTAAAGACGAGGGAATTTCACCAGTGGAAAATCAACCACCTTCCGTAGAAAAACGCTCTGATGTTCAAAGTAGAAGTTTTGTAGAAACAAGATTTGCAAATGCAACAGCTAAATTTGACGGTTCCACTCAAACACGATTTTATAACATTCCGTTTGCACCTCCCACCAGCCCTTTTAAAGAAGGAAGGTTGTATGCAACCAGAGTGTATTATATCAGTGCAACTGTCACAATCCCGGAAGGATACACGGTTGAATGGAGTCAAAGAGTTCCACCCAGTACATCCATCATGCCCGGCAAAGATTGTATTGTGAAGGGATTTGAAAAATCGACTGTTGTTTATATGAACAAACCATATATGAATGTAAAAATCAATGGAAACAAGGCCACATTTGTAACATACGCCTATTATTTAGCATCTGACATGGAAACTGGTACAGACTTTAATGATAGTTTTTTGATTGATAATAATTTTGCCTGGATTATGTCGGGACAGCCAGCTAAAATCGCTTATGATTTGTACAAATACAAATAATTGATATACAAACAACCAAACTGACGAAAGGAGTGCGTGTAGAACGTACTCCTTTTCTTTTTATTAAAGAAAAACAATAACTCTTATCCATTCGATCCTTACAAGCAACCTATTCTGCCTATACCCTCCTATTCTTCATTAAAACAATCATACAATGGCAGAAATACAAAACTATCAGGTAAACTACACCATTGATGTAAAAACCAATGGCGTTCAGGATGTTACAAAATTCGCCGAAGCTATCAATAAGCTAAAAATAAGCGAAAAGGGAGCAGAGGCAGCTATTACACAGGTTAAAAATATGGTGAACAAAATGGACGCTATATTTAAACCAAAGGGAAGAAAAAGAGATGTAAACTATAATGTCAATGTTAAAACCGATCTGGCTGAAGAAAAGTTGGACAAGGTTTTAAAGCTTATTAAAGATATACAAGCAGAAGCAGCCAAAATCAATCTTGTCGTCAACGCCGGACAAAAACTGGATTCCCAGGCTATCAAAGCACAAGCCAAAGCCGTATTGAAAAATCAGGAATTGGCTGCACAAGAAGAGGCTAAGAAATCATCAAAGAAAACAGCTTCGCAAGCTATGGAGGCTATGAGAGAGCCGATTAAAGCAATTGATAAAACTATCGGAAAGGTCAATGCAGCTCTTGTCAGTCTGGAAACCGGAAGAGAAATCAATATTAAGACCGATGTTGCCAAAAAGAAACTGGAAGAAATTCTTAGCTTGCTTGGTCAGATAAAAGGAGCTACCAATATGACGTTGGGAACAAATATGGTCAGTCCTCCTGCCGGTTCCGGTTCTACAGCCATAACTCCTGTTATTTCCAATACTGTCGATTCAGATAAAGCCAGTCCACGTTCCAGTATTCAGAGAAAAGTCTCGGCAAATGAAAACAAGACAATAAAAGAAGCCGAGAGAGAACTGAAAAGGCTTGCCAGAGAAAGCGAGAAAGAGTTCAAGAGACGGGATAGAGAGTATATTAATCTCTGGAACAAAATTGAAAAAGAGCAAGAAAGAGAGTACCGAGCCAATGTAAAAAAGAAGCTGGATAATTTTCGTAGGATTTCTAAAGAGATGGAAGAAAGCCAGAAGCGTTACGAAAAATATCAGGAATACAGTATGGCCAGCCAACTGAAGAGAGAGGCTCGACAAGAGAAAGAAGCTCGTCACAGACAAAGAATTGCAGAAAGAGAATATTACAGCCGGCAAAAAGGAGCTATCAATCGTTTGCAATATTCCCGGCTTCCTTCATGGGGAAGTATGCCATTTGCCGGTATGTTCAGTGCCTATGCTGGGTATTCGGTCTTTAAATCCGAGCTTGCGGATGCGGTGGAATATGCCAACATAATGGAGACAGCAAGAAGCATCCTCCGTGTTGCAGACTCGGACTTGTCCACGTTTGAAGAAAGGTTCGACAAGATGGCTAAAAACGTCCGGCAAATTGGTATTGACACCAAATTTACCGCCACTGAAATTGCCGGAGCCACAAAGTTTTTGGCAATGGCAGGTATGGATATTGATACCATCAACAAGTCAATGCGTCCGATTACCGATCTTGCACTTATTGGAGATACAGATGTTGCCCAAATTGCAGACCTGGCGACAAACATCATGTCAGGTTATGATATAAACAGCTCTTCAATGAAGATCGTGTCAGACATATTGGCTTCGACAATGGCAAGGTCAAATGTCAATATTCTGGAAATGGCAGAGTCGTTTAAGATGGCATCAGGCTATCTTCGTCTTTCTGGAGTGGATTTTTCAGAAGCTTCTGCGGCAATCGGTATTTTGGGTAATTCCGGTATGAAAGGTACAATGGCCGGTACTGCTTTAAGAGCAATGTCTGGAAGGTTTGCTAAACCTACCAAAGAGGCACAAGATACGATTGACAGACTGGGCATTAAGTTTACCGAAAAACAAAATGTTTACGGAAAGCAAATCGAAAAATTAAGGTCGTTGTCTGATATTTTTGAAGACCTGAACAAAAGCGGAGCCACACTCGGTGATATGCAGGCTATCTTTGGCAAGATCGGGGGTAATGCGGCTATGATGTTTTTGGATAATTATGAAGCATTAAGAACGTTGACTGCTCAGAATAGATCAAGCAACGGTGTCGCCAATGAACTTGCACTAAAAAAGCAAAACACAACAAAGGGACTGTGGGATCAAATGACCTCTCAGTTCTCGGAAAGTTTCATGCAAGCTTATGAAGAAATGGAGCCGGTGATTCGTGGCACTTTGAAGGATTTTGTTGAGCGATTCAAACCGAGGGAATTTGTGCAGGGAATAAAGACTATCGGAAGTACGCTATTGGATGTATTTACCATTCTTGGTAGAATCGGGACATGGTTCGCTAAAAATATGTCATGGATAGAGCCGATATTTGTCACAGGATTTGTTGCTATCAAAATTTTCAAACTGGCCGGTGCGCTTACAAATTTCGGTGTAGCATTAGGTCTTATCGGTAAGCAGAGGGCTGCTGTCAATGTATTGGGGGCTACCGCTGGGGTGTTAGGCGGCACAACAAAAGGGGCTGGTGGCATAATTGGTAGAGTGTCAAGCATGTTCGCTTCCAATTTTTCTACCGGAGCCGGTGTGTTTGGAGCAGGGGCTTCTTTGGCTGCGTTGGGGGGTGTTGCTACCGCATTGACAGGAGGGCTTGCTGTCCTTGCCGGAGCGTTTGGGTATGCTGCATGGAAAGCATGGCAATTGAGAAAAGAGACGAATGCAATAATAAAAGACATTGATAGTAAAGAAAAATATCGGTATCCGTCTATTGAAGCCTTGCGCGAATCTCTCAGTGAAGCCTATACAATGGCCAAACTGACCAATGGAGAGCTTGATAAGATTGATAAAAACAAGACAGTAGAAGAAAGCACCAATATACCCAAACCTTCATGGTTTCAGGAATTTGTATATAATATGGGGCGTAGCAATGGTACTCCTATATCCAATAGCCTTTTAAGTTCTCAGCAGAAAACGAATAATTTAAGTCCGATCCAACAATGGACATATAATGTCTTGCTTGCTGCTGCAAAAGAACGTGGACAAGAATTAAAAGACAAGATATGGGGACAAATCGCTCAAATAGAAGACCGTATCGGTCTTCAGGCATTGTATAATACATTAGATAGGGATTATAAAATTCCTGAGAGTGTATTGAATGGCAAGTATTACTGGACTGACAAACAAGGAAAAGTGCATTATCCTGATAATTTTGACAAGTTTCCGGAAGCAGCCAGATTTCAAGTTCCATATTTTCGAGATTACATTAATAAAGAAATTATTGACAATGATATAAAAAATGGTTTGGCAGAGCTTATAAATATTAAAGGCTCACAACAAAAAGCAATGGATTATATTTTGTCAATTCGAGACACTAAAACAGGGGAAACTGTCAAGAATGCTCTCGAAAAAGTTGGAATGACACAAAGATCTGTAGATGGCAAGTGGGTTCCAAAAGCATTGGGGGAAAATCCGACTGAACAAGATAGGATAAAACAACAAGAATCAATTAAGTCTGCACATCTGATTTTATCCAATGCTTTTGCAGCATTAAAAAGAACGTTCGGAGGACAGACCAGTATTGCTGAATATATAATGAATGCAGCCAGTTTTACAGCACCGGAATATTCAAATGAACCTAATTTTAACGACAAAGATCCCTGGAATAAAAACGGCATCACTTATCAAGACAAAGACGATGGCGGTGCTGGTGGCAATTACAGCGGAACCGGAAAACTCTCTTCGGCGGCTCCAAAACAGGTTGTGGTGAACATTACCAATTTGCTCAGCATACAGACCGTGGAACTGATGAAAACCCCGGAAGGCAAAACTCCGGAAATGCAGGATTTGAAAGAGATGATGGCACAGGCTCTAATCGATGTCGTACATGACTTCGATGCAAGCTGGAACGGATAATAACAAACAAACCAATAATATATGGCTAAATTTTTAGGACAAGGATTGGCCGGATTGGCAACCTCCACTATTTTAAGTGGGGGGATTGTCAATCATGGCAGCTTACAAGGATACATTTCCAATGCGGCACGACAGACATTGGGACTCGGACTCTCTTCCATGACGGACGGGCAGGTTCGGTATTTTTCAAAAGACAAGGAAATTCTAAAACGGGCAGTCATACAAACCACTTGTCAGGCGGCCTATGGACTTTTGCGCTCATACCCCCGGTTCTTGAAATACTGGGAGAAGGTGGAAAGGGACAAATATTTACAAACCAAATCGCAATCCAGTATTGCCAACAAGACCGGGCAATATTACCAGCTGATTAAAGACCAACAGGCGGTTGCGATTCAGAAGAGTTACACTGACAGTATTGTTGGCAAAAATATTGTCATGGATTATCTGGAATTGAGCGTAGATGGCGGCTGTGTCTATTATGATTCTCAAAAACACACGGTCACTACCGTTGAGAAAGGAGAAGCGGTCAAATTTGTCGATTTGCAACCGGAAGTGTCGGTATCAAGTAAAAACAATATACTGCTGACTCCGGTACAGGGACGGGATTACTCCAGAAAGGAACTTATCAGTGGCGGTGATCTGGAAATCAGCATAACCGGCAAAATCACAAGCAAATACCCCGATGTTTATCCGGAAGCTGAAGTATCAAAGTTTTTGAAGCTTATGCAATTCAAATGTGCCATAAACTGTGACAATACGATACTTCGCCAGTTTAAAATATCCAAGTTGATCGTACTTGATTACTCTCTTCCAGCCCCTACCTATCGTAATGTCCAGCCATATACGCTGCATTGTGTGGCGGTTGAACCTTCCGAGTCAATCGAAGTGAAACTGGCAGATGAAGAGGTGGTGGACGAGGCTATCAAGCATACGAACAAATGGATCAAAATTGTAAAATTCGGAACCGAGGTGGTTGATCCGGCCAGCCTCCTAAAAGTGACAAAACTATGGCTATAAGCACGCTTGATATTCTATGCTGCCAGATTACCATCGGAGATGCCGATTCAAAGAATCCGATGGTAATCAAGAATCCCATAACACTTTATGAAGTGCAAAACATAGAGATTCACGAATCATATAAAAAATTGATTGGTACGGCCAAAATCGTTTTTCCCAAAGGGACGGTATTCAAAAGTACGATTGTCGGTAACGGAACGGTTGAAGGGAAAGATGCTTCTTTGATTACTACCGAAGTCATGCAGGACGGGGTTTTGATTGAAAAGCGGAATACTCAAAGCGTCATTGACGAGACCACGTTCAAGATCGGACAGAGGATCAATATCAAGCTGGGATACAATGGGGTATTGAAGAATATGTTTGACGGTTACATCACAGCTTACAACTCGGACAGCATATTTGAATTGCAGTGTGAGAACATGGCCTACAAACTGAAACTCAAACAAGCTCCGAAGTTTGAGACTCCGGTTGCCGGAACAAAAGTAAATGATGTATGTGGAGAAAAGTACGGGCTTTTGAAGGATACCGGATTTGAACTGCATTCTGAGACCAAGAAGTTCGATATTCAAATTGGGAAGGTAAAAATAACAGACAATTTTACCGTAGCGGATGTTTTGAATGACTGGTCGAAATTCAAGGTGTATTGTTTTTTAAAATACGAGGAAGATTCTTCAGCCATGCCTAAAATTGCAATTGGGCGGCCTTATTCATCGTTTAAAAGCGACCCGACTTTTCCCGGTGATAACAACTCATCTGTTCCTTATAAGATTCAATTTGATTATCACGTTGCCGGTAGCAGCTTGAAGATATTGAAAACCGATCCTAAGTTTCTTGCCGTTACGGGAAAAGCATTGGGGTCAAACGAAAAATTCTTTGAAGTGACGGTAAGACTGAATCCCGAATACGATCCGGATACACCGGGAAGCAAGGAGTTTCAAGTTGTCAACGCCACCCAGATTTCAAAAAAGACACACAAGATTACCGGAAATACGACAGCTACGGGAGCGGACACCAAGACAAAAGTCGATCTCAGCACGTATACCGTAGTGCCTTACATGTCTACTAAAATGAATATCAATTCGGATCAGCTTGTAGAGGAAACAATCGCTTATTTCAAGCAATACAATCTGAATGGTATTACCGGAGATTTGACTCTTTTTGGTGATTTCGGATTGACGACCGCTGTACAAGTCGAGCTGATTGACCATAGGAATCCCAGCAAAAACGGAGTCTATCTGGTAGACGAGGTAACAACTACATTCGGGGTAAACGGATATAGACAAAAAATAACCATACCATATAAAATAACAGGAAAGACCACTTATGGAAACAGCAAATAATATAAATACGAACAATAACAACAGTCAAAGAATGATTCAGGAAGCAATCAGGAAGATTGCGCTGGGAAGAAGTTTCGACAGAGCGAACATGAGTCCTGCCGGTACAGGAGGAGTTGGTACGGCCAGAATGATTCATGGCTATGTCGCAAAGATACATGACGATCCGAATGATGAAGAATACGAGGAATATGCAGGAACGATTGACGTAGGCGAATTTCCGGACGAGACCGCTTCTTCAGAGCCGATTATTCATAAAGGGGTTTTGCTGTCCGGACTGAAAGACAATTCCGGAGGATTCCTTATTGTCCCTACCCTATTCTCGGATGTCACAATCGTTTCGGATGCAGGAACAAAGTATATGTACGTCCTGAATTTTTCCCATGCAGACGTGTTGCAGTTAAATGCGCATAACGAGACAATTGTTGGGGCAACTGAGACTGAGAAACTTGATCCGAACGACAATGATTCCCCGGACTATGATGAATTGCCTAAAACGGGAAATGAGACTTCCACCAAATATACCCCGGACAAGATTTCGACTGTTGCCAAAGACAAAGACGGGAAACAGACTGAAATTAACATGACTCCTACTGATATTCAGCATAGAATAGACAAGTCGGAAGTGAATCAGTCAGCAGAAAAGATAGAAAGTAAAGTTGGAAACACAGCGGTCGGAATTACGGATGGAAAAGTGTATCTCGGAGGTGAAGATGCGACCGAACCTGTTGTATTGGGACAGGAACTTGCGCAACTGATGTTAGAGTTCCTTACCGAATGCAGCAAGATAACCACCCCAACGCTCATGGGAACCATGCCGGCCGTGAATTTCCCGAACTTTACATCATTGACTTCCAAGATTCAGAAATTTTTAAGCAAAACGGTATATACAAAATGAGTGTTATTCTTAATCCGGAAATCGAAAAACTTGACAAGGATAGCTTATGTTACTCGCTTTACACCCAGCTATATAACAGTTTCTTTAACGCACAGGATAAAAAGGACGAGGATCATCCGTTTGGTATAGTGGAAGGAGACGAGACTTCCATCCGATTGAAAAATACGGCATACAACTTTGCCAGCCCGATTTCCGAATTTATAACAGGCGGTGGAGATGGCGAAAGTGGCGGCATTTTAGTCGGTTATTTAAAGAAAAGTGGCGGTGATATGTCCGGGCTACTAAGAGCCAATTATGGGTTTGAAGCCGGAATAGAAAATACCAGACTCCTGTATTCGTACAAAACGGAAGAAGAAAACCCTGTCTATGGAATACAGATAGATGGCAGGTTGAATGTTGGTGGCAATAACTTTTATCTGGGGAACAAGAAGGTTATTGCTTACGATACAGACCATGACACCACATCTATTTCAGGTGCAATCATTGATTTTGGAGGTTCTTCTATTAAAGGAAATGGAGAGGTGCTTATCGGGCAAAATAAGACCTCTGGGGTGTTTATTTCACCTTCAGTAATCCAAATACACGGCAGTGATGTGTATCACGCAGGAAACGCAAATCTGGAGCATATAGACTGGGTTATGCGTAACGCCAAGGTTACCGGTACACTAAGCGTAAAAGGGATGTTAACCTTGCAAAACACTCTCAATGCCAATTATGGTGTAAATCTTGGTTCTGGAGGAAAAACGATATTGACCATCATAGACAATGAGGCGGTAGTCAAAGGGAATATGTCTTTTACAGTCGGTAACGGTATAAAGATAGACGATGCTGCGGTTCTAATTAGACCGAATGAAACAGACATTCAATTGGGGGCTGTCGGTGGAGATATTTTGCTTGGAACCGATCAGACGAGCAAAGTCAGGTTATTGACCGGCATTACGGATATTCATGGGACAAATCTCTTATTATCTCAATATGGAGAGGCTTATTTCCCCGGTTCATTAAAAGTAAGGCATAATTTCGGTGAAGATTTGCTTTCGACATATAGGGAAGATGATTCCAACGAAGGGGTGGTTATTCATAAGAGACTGAGATTTGGCGATAGTGGCGGAACTTATCTTCATGGAGATAAGGACGGGTTGATTCTCAGTGCCGGTACAGAAAGGTTCGATGAAGAAACCGGGACGAACACCAGATACATATATGATACGATATTTCAGATAAAAGAATCGACAAGCCACTACAAACCGCTTGACAAAAAATCAGATTCCCTGTATATATCGACCAAAGCTGATTTTGTTCTGTTTGATAAACCGCTGGAAGCAAAAGGGCATATCGGAATAGACGGAAGTGCAACCCGACTTACTGACAACACTCTATTCTTTACAAACATGAGTTACCTTCAGGCTGTAGCTGGAGGTATAAAACATTATGGAAACGCTTACTTTACAGACAGTCTCAGTTCTGAGAGGTTTTCTCCCGGATTCGCTGGTTCTGATTGGGCTATTATGAAAAATCCGACAACCGGAAATGCCACTGCCACTTTCGATGAACTTGTGATACGAAAGAAGATGAGAGTCTATGAATTGGAAGTGCAAAAAGACAGTTCGACAAACGGTTCTCTGTGGATAAGCGACTCATGTAGCGGTGATATTGTAGAAAAAATTGTTTAATAATATGTCATTATATACATGTCCTAAATTTAAAATCAGAATAGACCCTTCTTCCAAAAAAACACAAGGGCTACGGCAAGGAGATATTGTAAGGAGGCAGTATTTTGATTATCCAAACAACATATATTCTCTGATGATCGTTGTTGAAACCGGAACAGACATCATAACCGGGCAGGATAATGAAGAGAAACGCTCCCCCTATTTTATCGGAATGCTGGTTGAAGGAAACGAACCCAAGAATGGAGAAATTCTTGATTTTGTCAGAGTAACCAACTTGTTCGATGCCGATCGTAGCGGTGCATTGTATCTTACAGCTTCAGACAGCGAATCTCCGTTTATGGACGTAATAGACGGAATGACTACGGAAAACTCGCTTTGTTATCCTATTACCGGAGATGGCGATGGAGACACACCCTGTTTATACAAATACGCTTGCTCTGGGAAAGAATTTGTCTCACAAGAATACAGCAAAACAAAGGAAGATGGGGTACACAGGGTATTTCGCATTACCCGAAACAACACGGATAATTCTTCATTAAAGACGATCGGTTTCAAGCAAACGATTGAAAGACAGATTGGTAATCCTCAGTGTATCGTGGCTTCGTATAAAATCAGGGCTTCTAAAAACATTAATGATGTTAAGACTTCATTCGGATATACGGATGAAAGTGAGATTGACGGAAGCGAGATGATTAATATTACGACTTCTTGGGAATATAAATTGTCACTTGTGGTTGTGGATTACCCACCCCAGTATATGAGAAGTTTTTTGATTGATTTGACTGAGCATTTGTCCGGTGGTGATTGGTGCGAGATTTCCGATCTTAACATCGTATTGCTGTCAGACATTGCAACTTTCTCCAACGGCACTAAGGCAAGGATCGGAAAGGTTACAGGCATTGTAGACCCCGTGTTTGGGTTGCTGGATGGGTATGGCGGTTATTTCCAGAATTTGTATGCGACTAAAAACGTCAATATAGCCGGTACGCTTACGGCAGGAGATGAAAAGGGATTTGCTTCTACTTTTTACGTTGGAAAGATACATAAGAATTGTCTCATAAATTCATTGTATGGCAATTTCCAGACTCCTGTATCCAGTGCAATTAATGAAGTGTCTCCTACCGGGTTGGGAGATATTTTTACTCTTATTCCAGGGAAAACGGTGTTGATTGCTCAAAAAGAAAGTTGGGGCAAAAAGCATGAAGGCGAGAAACTATGTTTTTCATGTTGGCTAAAATGCGAGAATACGGGAAAGGTTTCTGTGTCGCAAAACTCCACTCCTTTGTACTCGATCAATATTGAAGTCGCAAACGAATGGGTTAGATATAGCATTCCTTTTATTGCGTCTTACAAGGAAAACGAAAGTTTCAATATCGAACTGACTTCAGACATTACGGCAATATATCTCTCATCCGCACAACTGGAATTTGGAGAAAGGGCTACTTTATATCAGGCGACAGATGAAATCCTGAACGAAACGGAAGATTATGGAGCATGGTTCAATAGAGGCGGTATCGGAGGAACGATACAGAATCCGTTATTAAGGCTGAATGATGATGGTTCTATTTCTTCTAACAATAATTCATTCGTTATCAATCGGGACGGAACCGGACATTTTGCCGGTGGAAGGTTCAAATGGACGGAAGACACGATCGAACTGACCGGTGTGACTATCAAATGGGACGATATGGATCAGGAAACGCAGGACAATATCGTCAGCAAGTCGGTCAAGATAACGGGAGAAAACACTTTCCATTATCCGGACAGCTTGGAGAATGTCTGTACACCAAATGAAATACAGCTGATTGCGGATGAATACAATTTTACCAGCAAAGATACGGAGCGTGAATGGTCTTATCTTTCCTCTTCTGGAGACTGGGTAAGGATTCCCGGTGTACAGAAGAATACGCTTACCATCAAGCCGGATTTTGAAGGCTGGGAAAACAGGGATACATTGACTATCATGTATTCTGCCATGTACAATGACAAGGAATACAAGGATTCTTTTACCATCAATAAATTATATGACGGGGATGATGCGTATTCTTTGTATATCGAATCAAGTAACGGTCAGATATTTAAAAATGGGATCGGAAAAACGACACTTACGGCATACGTGTTCAAGGCAGGAGAAGACATAACGGACAAGATAAACCCTTCAGGATTTTCTTGGACTCGGACAAGTAAAGATGCAGAAGCCGATGCAGAATGGAACAGTATTCCTCGAATTGGCAGGACTCTGGAAATTACAGGGGATGATGTTTATAGTAAGGCGGTCTTTGATTGTTATGTGGATTTGAAATATGCTATTTCAAACAAATAAATAAAAACGGGGTTCTTTTGGCGAACCCCGTTTCGTTTTTATAATATTATCCTTACTGGACTGCTATATATTTCCACTCTACATCTTCAGGCTTACACGGATACCAAGCTCCTTTGTCAAGTTGAACACAATAAGTGGTTAAAGTTACCTTATCTGTAATTTTTGGATCGTTCCAATAATTTCTTTTGGTAATCCAAAGAGCACCTGATTGTCGAACAGGATTAGACACATAACCACAGTTAGGAGATTCTGTTGCAAAAAAGCGATCAGAAGAAACCGGTATGTCGTATGTAAGTTGATATACATCTGCTATTTTTCTTCCGGCAACATAACGATCTCCCTCTGGCCACCTGCCAACAACAGACGTTTCTACTTTAACCATACCTGTATATCCTCTGGCAGTGCGTTCCGTAATATCACCATCGGGTAAAACAACTATTGTTCCTGTATAATAAGTGGTATAACCATTTTCATCGTGATTGTGATACCTTCCTATCAATACACTTTTTGAGTCTGTTTTAAACCAAGTTCCAGAAGATTCTTTGTCTATTAGTGTACTTGAACCTTCCATCACAATAGTGGCTTCTCCATTAAATTTCACAATGGCTGTTGCATATTGCGTTTGTCCGTTTTCATCACCACTGTGTTTACGACCAACAATAACACGATTTGAAGGTGCTTTGAAACTTTTACTGGATTCCTTAATGGATTCGTGCCATTTTACATCTTCGACAGTGATAGTTCCAGATTGTATCTGGCCATTCTCATCGACAACTTTTAAGGTTGCATACTCATATTGTGTTTGCCCATTCTCATCGCCTTTATGCCAACGGCCTGTTATAACACAATTTGATGGACACAAGAAAGAGCTATTACTCTCTTTCATACTTGTAGAAACACTTCTTTTGTCTGGAATAATTAAAATTCTTCCCATAAGCTAAGTTTTTAGGTTTAATGTTTTATTGTTATTTTTATTTCAGCACAAACTCGCAATCTCGAATCACGACCGCTGCTTCCCCATAAATAATTGACACTATCTCCATAGCATCTGAAATGACATATAGAATCGTTCATTTCGTAATATTCTATATTATCAAAGAAAAAATTCGCTCTGGTTACATAACTGCCCATCCAGTCTATACTGTCATTTACAAATGTCATGTCAAAATCATTGAATATCATTTTGCTTTTTGCGAAAGATTTGCCTATGTTTTCAACACGATAACTATACTTATTGCTTTCTGAACGATAATCAACCCGACTTCCAGATAAGATTGCGTTCTCTTCAAAAGTAAGCTTCTCTATCGGTTTGAGAAATTTGGTGCACAATTCAAAAGTTGAACCGGCTTTTATCTCCACTCTACAGGGTGTAACTATGTATTCTTCATTACCATCATATTTGGTACAAGAAAACAAAGTCATAACCAAGCATAATAACAATAAGCAATATCTACACATAAGTCTTTATAATTTTAATATATTTACTTTCCACTTCAGTTTGTCCGGACTGCATGGATACCAAATCTTCGGCCTGTCGGGATTATTTGCTTCATCCACAAAATAAACAAGACTGGTATTCATAAGATACTGAGATTTTTGAGCGTTGTAACTACCGACATATCCTCGTGGAGCATTGACAAAATCATCATTCTTTGGATCATCACCCAGAATTATGCCGCACTCTAAAGATTCGGCTATACCCGGTCTCCAGTTGCTTTCAAGGGGGAATATATAGTTTGCCAATCCAATAGACATGTAGTATGTCTTGTGAGCTACAATACCCAATTTGTCAGCAGTCTGATAATCTGAAAAATAAACCCTTATATCCTTGCATCCAGCATACAGATTAAAATCCTTATATCCTGTTACAGTTACAGAGCTTATGGTTGCTCTCGAATCTAAAACGTAAGATTCGGAAATAAATTTCTTTTTTAACGAATTAAAAGTTGATTTTTCTGATAAGAACTGGTAAAATTCTTCCATAGAAGAAATAACCTTAATATCATTGGAGTCATTCTCCAAGAAAACTTGATTCTCTAATCCTGATATTATTGCATTACCACCAATATTGTCTGAACAAGAAATGTTCAAGCCTATCAAACCGGATAAGATTGCATTTTTATAGTATTTTTTCATAATAGGTTTTATTTGTTATTGCAAATATAATCATTATTATTAAATAAAACAACTGCATAATATTGTTATTTTAATAGCTTATTAAAGCCAATTTTATATCTGCTTGAATATGTATCATCATATCATATATACTATAAGTAAAACAATGGCTTCTTTTGTCACCATAACATTTGAAATGACAAACCGAATCGTTGGCTACATAATAGTCTATATTCTCAAAACAAAAATTCGTTTCAGAACTATTATTTTTGATCCAAGTTATATTACCGTCTTCAATCGTTATAGCTAAATTATTAAATCTGATTCCAGTTTTTGGGAAAATTGTATCTATGTCTTCTATAAAATAAACCTGTTTGTCTCCTTCTGGCAAATAATCCATTCTTTCCCCATAAAAAGTAACATTCTCTTTGAAAATCAAATCGTCTATCGGATTTAGAGATTCATCATATAAGATAAAGACCGAACCTTCTTTTATTTCCATCCGGCAGGAAGTTCGCTGGTACACTCCTTCATGTTTGGAGCAAGAAAACAAGATTGTGAATGCACACAACAATAACAAATGGTATTTATACATAAGTTGATGCAATATTAATATTATTGATAAAAACGAAGTGACAATTCAATTTATTGCTTTATATATGAGAATTATCTTTAAAACACTCTCTTGCTAAACCTATTCCCCTCTCATATTCTATTTATTATAAAATCAAATTTTAAACATCATACAAATCAAATTTCAATTATGGCTCAAAAAATAGCAAGAGGTCAAGTAACCATTATTGACCAGAACGATGCGGTTTCGATTCAGGCGTTCATTTCTTCCAATTTGGCTCTGACACAGATTTACAACAAGGATAACGACTCGTACACTCCGAACTGGACATCGGGAACAGGGCTTATTCTAACCCCATCTCTTTTTGCAGGCGGATCGGTTGATAAAATCACTTCTGTGGGCAATGCAGCCAGTCTTACTCCGGGCGTTAAGGCAGGTTCCGTTAAATGGTACAAAAACAATACCCTTATCACTTCTGGACAAGACGGATGTACTATCGGTGCGTCAAGTGCCAAATACGCATTGACAATCAAGACCAACCACATGACCCTTACCGCCCCACAGGTTCAATATAAAATTGAGGGTATTTATATAGATGCAAACGGTTTGGAAATCCCTTTCTGGGCAACTATCCAGTTCACACAACACCAAAGTGCAGGTGCTACAATTGCAGCTATCGCCTACGCACCAGATGGGGTGATTTTCAAAAATGATGAAGTAAAAACACTTAGAGCGCACTGTGATTTGTGGCGTGGTGCTACAATTGATACAACTAACGTTACATATTGCTGGGGTATTAAAAATAACGGAGTGTTCGCTCCAACCACAGTTAAAACCACAGCGAATCAAGGAGATACAAGTATCGTGTTGAATAGTGTAGCCAATATGGAACCCGGCACTCAAATCCAAATCGGTTCTGCTAAATATACTATTCAAACTGTCACGGCAAACACCTTAACTGTCACATTAACCTCTGGATTAACCGCAAACGCAACAGTAGGTTCTCAGGTGACAAGTCCTTTTTATAATTCAATGCTTGGGTCTGGATGGTCTTGTCTTACTTCCACTAATCAAATGGGAGTCACAGCAGGATGGACAACTAACGAGATTACCATTTCAGCAGATGCGGTACTGAACTTTGAAACTTTCAAATGTGCCATCAAGGATACAGATGTAAGCTCCGGCAATGCTTCTGCAAACAAGGTTGTCTGTGATATAATCTCATTCTCCGACATGTCAGATCCCATTCAGGTGTTCTTGGAGAGTGCAAAAGGATTTACCATTAAAAACAACTCAAATGATGTGGATGTAAAAGCTATATTGTATCGAAATGGAGCAGAAATTGACGCAGAAGGCACAGTATATACTTATTCATGGAAATTATACAACAATGCCGGATCTGCGGTGCTTAAAACATACACTGGCAAAAACATCGTGGTCTCAAAAGCAGATGTGACCGGAAAGGGAGCTTTAATCTGTGAAGTCTCAAAAGCATAATTTTTAATCACAAGGGCGGTAGCGACAAACTACCTGCCCTTTTTTTATGCTATTCTTAGGTAAAATCAAAACCTAAAGAATAGAAATGGGAAAAGAAATCATAGCACGAGGACAAGCCGTGGTGGTTTGCCAAAAAGACGGATACACCATCAATCAATCTGTCGGAGAATATATTTTTAATGCACTAAATAACGGCACAATACCATCTGCCGTTACAGTTGTTTCTACCATCAAAGTAACATCCGGAGACAATGCCGTTACCAATTTTACGATCGGAACAATCAACAAGCCGACCGGATTCGCTTCTATAAACGCCAATAATACCAACAAGACCATAACCTATACTGTGGCCGCTAATACCACAACGCTGGCAGATAGCGGAACAATCCCTATTCCAATCATCATAGAGGGGAATACATACACCGTGTCTTTCAAATGGGCAAAATCCAAGAACGGACAAAACGGTTCTGACGGAAAGCCCGGAACTGACGGATACACTGTGTCCGCTTCCAGAAACTCATACGTCATTTCTACTGACAAAGATGGTAAGATACACACTGCGGTAACTACAAATACGACAATTTCTATTCTAAAGGGAAGTACACCTGTCACTCCTACTATCGGGGCTTTACCCACGGTGGCAGGTTGTACTTTGTCTAAAAGCGGAGCTACCGTAACAATTGTTTTTAACGTAGGCACATCACTGGCAGAAAATGGGACTATTAGTATCCCGGTTGTTGCAGACGGAAAGAGCTTTGCTGTTTCATTTTCATATGCAAAAGCACATGCAGGAGCTAACGGAGCAGATTCTAACATGTTGGATTGGGTGAAAGACTGGAACAACAACAAAACTCAAATCAATGAAAATTCTGTCATTACACCTAAAATATTTGCCGGAACAAAAAACTCGAACGGAACATTGACGGGGGTTGCTATGGGTAAATTCTCTCTCAGTGTATTAAATTCATCCGGGATTGTGACTACCGAAACAATCAATGGTATTTATGGATTCAAAGACGGATATAAGACATTCTATGTCGATAATACGGGAGATGCAGGACTGGGAAGAGGAAATCAGTTTATCAGATACAACGCAACAACCGGAAAGATCGAGTTCGGTTCGGATGTTTCTCTCAATTGGACACAGCCTATTGGAGCAATCAATACGGCTCTTGGAGGAAAGGATTTCCCAAAACTGACCTATATTGATGGTAAAGGAATCTATACCGGAACTCTTACCGCTGAACAGGTCAATGCCGTAAATATAAATGCCTCCAGTATAAAAACGGGAATCCTATCTGCCGACCGTATAGCAGCAGGGAGCATTAAGTCTGACAAATTGGACGCAAATAGTATACAAACCAATATCATCAATACAGCCTATATCCAAGGATTGACACTCAATTTTACCAAAGGTACAATCGGGGGATGGACTATTGATGGAGATTCTGTTTTCAGAGGTACAAAAAGCAATACGTCCGGGACTTATACTTCCGCTTCAGGTGCTATAACGATTGGAAGCAACGGAATTAGAGGTTTTAAATGGAAACTGGATTCTTCCGGGGCTGGCGCACTGGCAGGAGGTAATATTTCGTGGGATATTGATGGAAATGTTATGTTCGACAAATCAGTATCATTACAATGGACAGATTGCATTGATAAGGCATTAAAGAATGTTTCAGTTGAAACCAAAGCACTGGCAGAAGCATGGCAGACAAAAATCAATAAAAACGAATATCTAAAAATCCCAATCAAAACAGCTTTATTGAAAAATACAACCTATACTTGGTTCGGTGCAGGATGGGGGCTTGCTGAAAGTGATGATTATAATGATTTTAATGAATCAGTAAAACAATATACAATTGGCATTTATAATGCTACACAATTAAAATATGTTGTTCTAAAAAATGTATCGACCATTTTGCCTACGGAGCTTGAAAACTACGAGTCACAATTAAGAGGTAGTACATACTTAATGACAGACGATTCTTTTTTAGATACCGATTCTTTTGAACTGCATGTGTATTCGCATATTAAAGATAAGCCTGTTACAGCAAGCAATGGGTTATTTTTGTATGTGGCAGGTTTGGTTGAAGGAACCGTATTACCTAACCTACAACCAAGATTAACATATATTGATGCAACAGGTGTGTATACCGGAACAATTCAAGCCCAACAAATCGTAGCAGGTACGATTTCAGCCCATCTTATTGGAGCAGAAAGCATCACAGCCAACAAAATTGCATCACGTACCATTACAGCAGATAAGATTCAGGCTGGAGCTATTACCGCAAACGAAATTAAGGTCGGGACTATTACATCTACACAATTAGATGCCAACAGTATAAAGACCAATATCATCAATACCTCATATATTCAGGGGTTAACGCTCAATTTCACCAAAGGAAAGATTGGAGGGTGGAACATTGCAGAGAACGCAATCTCCAAAAACAGTGTTTCTCTGGGGTCTGACGGTTCCATCACCAACGGTACGAAATGGAAACTGAACAATGATGGCTCGGGACAGCTTGCGAATGGCAATATTAAGTGGGATGTGGCAGGAACACTTACGTTTGATTCAAACGCATTGCCGGAAATGAAGGATTATAAAGAATATACCATCGATGCTACAGAGCTAAACGAAAATACATACTATCCGGTTTGTATTAATGTACACATACATGTAACAGCTGAAATAAGCGTACATTGGACATTAAATAGCGAAGCAAAACCTTCGTGGGGTACACATGGAAGCGGCAGTTATTCTGTAAAAGTTAGATGGACAACAAATGGATCTGGCTGGGGCACTATTGGTATAACCAGAGAAATACTCGAAGCAAGTCAAGGTTGGAATAATGGAAACGTTGTTGGTGATATTGGGCAACTTACCAATTCTTCTACAGAATACATATATGTCAGAGGGGGTGGAAAATATGTATTTAGAGTGAAAAACGCAAGTGGAGTTCCAGTTTTACGCTCTACTGGATATACAATTGATCAACAAACCGTCTCACCTAAAACATCCGTTACATTCCCTGTAGCCAGATTGACTAAAATTGACGCAAACGGGATCTACACCGGAACCCTTACAGCCAGCCAGATCAACGCAGCCAACTGTAATTTCACTCAGGGTAAAATCGGTGGATTCACTATTTACGGACACAAAATGTCTACATACGATAATCCAGAAAATGGTCATATAATTGAAATTCATAAAACTGGATATATCTGTAATTCAAGAAAATCTGATAGTAAGGATTATTGGGCACTGAATGCAGACGGGTCTGCTACTTTTGGGATAACCAAAGCCGTAAAATTTAACGCAGACGGCTCAGGAAGCGTTGCAACAAACGGAATCTCATGGAATGCAAATGGTGTTCTTAAAGTTGGTGGATTTGAAATAGGACAAGGCCGCATTGGTTCTACAGCTACACAGAGCGGTGGCGGTGGAAGTTTGGCAATTTATAATGATTTTCTCCGAATTGGCAGTACAAGTTCTTATGTATTATTTGGAAACAACGTTTTTCCAGCTACATCATCATCAACTGCTGCCGGGCGTGTGGTCAATACCAAATCCAATTCAGGTTTCAATAATTATGGTATCCATATAGACGTAAAGAATGGAAAAAGAAATTTTGGCGTATATTCAAATGCCCCTATTCTTGCCAATGCTTGTATAGGGAATAAGATAAAGACTGTGTATTTTTCAAGTACCGCGTATTCAATTGATTTTTCACAAGCAAATATTTTTATCATTTATGCCAATCGTAACTACAATATATCTCTACCAACTGCTTCAAGTGTAGCGTCAATGTTTGGGTATTCATCATTACCTTCTGACTTTGGTTATATGTTTACATTCATATATCGTTATGATTATGCGAATACAGTTTATTTACAAAACGTACGAGATATTAATGGAAATATCACATCGTATGGTTTAGCAAAAGGAGATTCTATTATATTGTGTTGTAGTAATTATCCCTCTTTCCATTACCAAATGATAAATCATATAAATTAATAAAATGCAAACAAATATATTTTTATTTAGCCACAAACAAAAACACCTGCAACATATTATTCTTCAATAAAACAACAATTAAATATCGATTATATGGAAATTAAACAAGTAAACATTCAGACACAATGCACCAAAACAACGGTAAATGCCAAATATGAAATCGAATACAACGTATCTGATAAATTGCTCACAAGAGTAAATGCCTCTATCCATAAATTAAAGCCTGAAGACACTGATGAGTATTTGGGAACAATTACTCTGGACGGAGACTATCTGTCTGGAACCTTCCCTTATAAAGAGGACATTGCACCTAACAAATATTTTGAAGATTTCAGTACGATCATGGAAGAAATCAAGGAAGCGGTAGCCAAACAACCGGCTTATCTATCAAAACAAAATAATAACCTAAATATATAAATTAAGCAATGGAACTATCAATCAAAGACAGGCTCTACATCCCAGGCTTTCTGCCTAAAGAAAACAACTTCAAGCAGTTCAATATCAAGAAGGAGATTCTGAAGAAAATCGAAATCTCAGAAGAAGAGCGTGCAACAGTGAATCTCAGACAAAACACAGAAAACAACCGTATCGAATGGGATACGGAAAAAGACGTGCCGTTAGTGGTAGATTTCACGACCGAAGAAATCGAGTACATGAAAAGTGCCTGTGAAAAAATATCAGACGAGCAATTGCCGGATGATATGTGGGCTACAGTAGAGAAAGTATACGACTCTGATTCTTCTAAATAATCATTACAACTATTCTTAAAAGCGTGCTCTAATCTTTTTAAAGAAGAGTGCGATCCCCCAATCACTCTTGTTGGTTGGGGGATTTTTGTTTAAAACCGATAATATGGCAAGACAGGATATTAACATGGATGTCGTATATGGAGAATTGGAGACCTCTGACAACCTGACCAACAAGATCATATACGACTTCAAGATATTGGAAGAACAAGTCGGGATGGACAATGACAACTATTGCTATTCCGAGATAGTAGTTTCTCCCAGCTTTGAAAAATCATATAAAGACGAAGATGGAATACATGTCAGGATTCCATATATAGCGGAATACAAAGAACTGATGGTGAGGTTCCGCATTGATTACGGCAACGGACATATTGAATATGTTTTGAACAAGAGAAACAATCAAATATGGTTTCCGGTATATCGTGGCGATACAGCAAACAAGAAAGATTCTATAAAGCTTTCCGAGTACAGACTGCTGAATGAGAACGGCAATTTCAATTTCATCTTGAAGGAAGGAAGCTATCTTTCGGTTTTCAGCGGTCATGAGACCGACTTGATAATTCGTGAGTCATTGGAACAGAACAAGGCGTTTCTACTTAAAGCATTTGCCGGAAATTTATACCAACACCCCACATCCGGGATCGGACTCATCGACTACCTGCATGGTAACTTTGAGAATACCGGACTGGCTCAGAAGTTACAAGAAGAATTTGACAATGACAAGGTAACAGTAGTCAATGCGTACATGGACTCGGTTTCCGGAGAATTGTCTTTAGAACTAAAAGAACAAAATGGGTAAATATATTGTAACACACGGACAAAACCTTTACGATGTAGCCCTGCATATATATGGTTCGATCGAAGGGGTTATTGACTTGATGATGAACAATACATCACTTTCCTTAGACCAGATATTGAAGGCAGGAGATGAACTTGTCTATACAGATGATTATGTCATAAACAAAGATGTGGCCGCATATTACAAGGTAAACGAAATCATGCCGGCAAACGGCGAGAGGCATGTTTATCCTAAATCCCCTACCCTACCCAGACTGATGGACATTTATATTGAGAATACCAGAACATCCATCGGTTTTGTGATCTCCGGTTCGGGAACGATAGAGATAGACTGGGGAGACAATACTGATTTACAGATTGTACGGTTATCCAAACAGGCTATTGAGTTTAACCACTTTTTCGACAACAATACCGGAACTAAAAGAAGAACTTGTATTTATGGGGATGAAAATGCCAGAATACAAAAACTGGATATTTCAAATATCAAGGATGCGGACATATATATCTTAAAGCCCATATATATTGAGCGTTTTGTAATGAAGAACATATCCACGACAATCGAATTTATTGCTTTGTCCAAAGGAATGTTTGAAATGGATTGTTCCGGCAGTACAACCGGCAGCTTGCTTCCTTTGTTGAGACAAAAGGAACTGAAAAGCCTGAATCTCCAGAATATCAAATGCAGCAGGAAAGCCATTGACGAATATTTGATCGGGCTGGTAAAGCAGCATTATGGAAGACGGAACTGTACGGTCACAATGACAGAAGTTCCGTCCGGAGAATACAAGGAACCACAAAGAGACGAGAATCTGAACTATATTGTTGGCTCCGGCATGGAAGCGATCTGGGTTCTGACCCACGAACCGACATGGAATGAAGCCGGGGCATGGAAGTTTATAATTAACGATACTATTTATACCTATACGCCACAAAATGAGTAGAACAATCAACGATATATATAAAGCAGCCGTAGAGGAAAGAAACAAGAGATTGGAGCTGAAGGAGTTCAACAGTGACTCGAAGGTTTCCATTCTAAACGGTATCACATGGACATTTGCAGCCGTGATACAGAGTTTTGAAATGCTGTTAGATGTATTTGCTATTGATATTTCAACCGTAATCAACAACAGGGTTAATGGAACTCCAAAATATTACGCCAACGCTTTGCTGCAATATCAAAAAGGAGACACGCTTGTGGTTCGGGAAGACGGTCTGGCATTCGGATATGCGACCGTAGACGAGACTAAACGGATCATCACCCAGGTTTCCTATATAGAAAGCACACAGGACGAGAATCTGGACAGTACGCTTATATTGAAGGTTGCAACCGGGGAACAAGGCAAACTTGCAAAGATACCGGAAGAAGAGATGCAGATGATTAACACATATATCAATCAGATAAAGTTTGCAGGAACAAGAATTTCGGTTATCAGTCGTGAAGGAGATGTCCTTGTTCCCAAAGTGACGGTATATTATGACGGTGCTGTAACCGAGGCTGAGATATACGACAATATAGAATCCAAGTTGAACGAATACATAATGAACATGGAATTTGATTCCAGTGTGTATACCTCTAAAATTCTTGAAGTGATTAAAAGTGCGGAACATGTAACGGATGTCTATATTGATCCGGAAGACGTGGCCGGACAGGGAATCTTCCTCGCTTGCTATGACGGAGACGGACATATCAGTCCCCAGAAAAAAATCGGAAGAGTCATGCAGACGGAATCCGGTTATCTAAGGCAGTCTTCCGGCAAGAATGAGGAAGCCGGCATTCCCAATTTTAGAGAAGCAATCAAATTAGTGGTAGATACCAAATGAGATACAAGTTACCGATAGACAAACTGGTGAACCAACTTGTTCCGCATTATCTTGGAGGAAGAAAGTACATTCTTTTTATTCAGAGTTTGGTTTATCCGTTGAAAATAATAAATGACAGATTTATTGATTTTGCCAAAGAACGGCATATCGAAGCACGCATGACCAGTCAAGTGATGTATTTCGAGTGGTATCTGAACCATAAGTTTGGAAAATACTTTGCAGACAAGAACGATCGGATATACATACAGGATTCTCAGATTATAGGAATAGATTTATATCGGGAATCCTCCAAATATGGCAAACCGTTTGTTATCTGGAAAGACATGAAGGAATCCGAACTGACAGACGACCCACTTGAAAAGCCACGGGAGTTCTATTTTATCACGGAAGAAAAAGCGATCAATAAGGTAAGCTTCATGGTGTGTGTCCCCCGAATACAGGGAATCTCACAAAAGGAATTTGTCTATATGTTATCTTCTGTGGTAAACACATATAAAATAGCAGGAAAAACATATCTGGTCAAAATTGATACCACACCTCCAGATATTCCGGTTCAGTCTGTTACCCTAAACAAAAACGTGCTTATCCTTAATGTTGGAGATAAAGCTGAACTTTCTGTTAAGGTATTGCCGGACAATGCAACTGACAAAAAGATTATATGGCAAAGTTCAAATCAAAGTGTTGCAACGGTCATAGAAGGCATCGTATCTGTCATAGGTGCAGGACAAGCAAATATAACAGCAACAGTCGGTGGCAAGACCGCCACTTGTGAACTGATTGCATCTATTATTCAAAAACCTTAAACAAAGCATAACAATGAAAGAATATGTAGCAGAGGCAGGGGGACGATACACGTATGTAGACGATATTCTGAACTTACAGGAGTTAACGCTCAGTATGACCTCTATATTTACGGATTGTGCAAACTTCATCATATCCGGATGCGAAGTTGTTTCAGATAATAAGATTACTTCCGGTTATGTTTGGATAAACAAGAAAATCCGATACTTTGAAGGAGGCAAAGGAATAAAGTTCCCTTACTATCTTGTAGAAAATAACACCGTGGATTCCGTAATGTACGCAAAAGAAGCGGTTAAAAGGGGGCGAAATAATTATCTGTGCGTTGGAAGTCAGACAAAGCCGACCGAATCCGGCACTTCAAATGCTCTTCAGTTCATTGAGGTTACTTCCTCATACGCACCCAGATTTATAGACAAGTTCATCGGAAAGTATGCGGTTCTTCTGGAAACGCCGTTTTCAAAGCAAACGATAAAAAAGAATCTGGTTGTAGCCGGAGATTTCTCAGTGGATAAGGCGATTGAATCCAAAACTTCAGTGTCTATCAATCATCCGGAATCCGGCCATGTGCTCAAAAGCATTGTAAAGGGAAATGGCAACGGATCGGTCGGACTGTATTACAATGGACTATTGGTAAATGAGCTATCCATCAACACAGACGGATCGTTTACATTGCTGAAACAAGATAAGGTCATAGCCAAATTCACGATAGACGGAGTTCTGGTAGATAGCGTTTCTCACAAGACAATCAAAGTCGGCTCTATCTGTCTATCAGATAACCATATCATCAACATTACCAGTGACGATGATAATGGAGAAGTGGACATCAATTATACGGGGTTTAACAACGAAACCTCCAGATTCCGAAATTTCACGGTGTATGACGGTAAGAAAAATGCAATCTTACAAGTAAAAGGAGGCACAAAAGAGATCAATGCCAACGGAAAACTGACCGTCAAAAACGCCGGAGATGGGTTGGTACTGCTTAATGCCCAGTACACGAAAGACAATATGGCTCTTACAAATACGTTACAATGGGCTGACAGTAAGAATGAGAACATCGCTTCAGTAGGATTTGACTCTGACCAATCCCAGGATTTCAATATCAAAAACATAATTGGCAACATCACTCTGACCCCTAAAACCTACGTTGACATTCAAGGTGAGTTAAAAATCAAAGGTGAAAATATCAGTTCCATATATGCCAATAAAACAGACCTGACAAACAGCCTTAACAAGAAAGTGGATAAAGTCGAGGGAAAACAATTGTCCACCGAAGATTTTACCACCGCATTGAAGGATAAACTGGATGGTATTGCTGTTGGAGATTTGACATCAAACACAGAAGGATTTGTCACAGGCAAAGTTGTTAAGGACGGGCTTGATAAAAAAGCCAACAAATTACTGGACGGATATAACTCAGATGAGAAAAAGACGATTGCTAAAAACATTGATGTTTATACCAAAAGTGAAGCGGACGGGAAATATGCCAGTGTTTCAAGTCTTTTCCAAGATTACATAAACTACCAAATATCCAAAGGAACCAGTCAAGCGGACGCTCAAAAGGCTCTCAGAGACAAGATTAGTTGTCCCGGAAACGAAGATGTTCTGAAAAAAAGCAATAAACTTTCAGACCTTTCGATTGCCAACGAAGAGGATAAAAAACAGATATGTAATAGATTGGGAGCTGCTTATGCCAAAGAGTATCAGACAAAACTGAAAGATACCGGTTGGTTACAAATGGGCAATTCCGGTAGCGAAACAGATACAAGTGGTTTGTATGTAAGACAAATTGGAGATATTGTTTCCATACAGGGAAGGGTTCATACTGCTAAAAGAAATGGTAGTAACTGGGGCGGTGTCATAGCCGTAATACCAAACCAAATAGATCCACCCAGATATTCAGTAAAAACTTCTTTCAGTGAAATTAATGAAAAACATAACGACAACAGAGGTGCGGAGTTTTTCATAAAAGGAGGAAGTCGCAACGTACAACTGAACGAAAGTGATTATGTTGGCGAAACAGAACTTAACTTTACATACATGATTTAACGATGAAACGAATAATTAATGTTTACAACGATCTAAAGAGCAGGGCTGAAATTTCCAAACGGATAGCTCCGACTATCAAGATAAAAGAAAGCCCCGAACCTTCAGAAAACAAGAAAAATGCCGAAAGCACAGAAAGTTTACGGAGTAAGACTGACAAAGCCTCGGAGAGCAACGAACAGAAACAAACTGGACGGAAGACCAAAAGGGACGCTTAAAAGATTCAAGTTCGAGGAAACACGGCTGGGGTTCATGCTCTTGTATGAAACCCCAGTCGTTTATAATCTCATCATGCAATCCACACCCAACTCCCCATTCCCAGAACCTTCTCCAGACGTTATTGAAATAATAGCTAAGGCATCAAAAGACCCTTCCTTCCAGAAAAAGAAATTCACACGGTATCTGGAGGAATACAGGGAACACGGTTTGTATTGCAGAAGAGGAAAGAAACTGACTCCTGAGAGGAAAGCGTATTATGAATCCGTCAGGAATCAAAAACTAAAGAAATTCATATCCAATAACAGAAAGAAAATCAAAACTTTAAAAAAGAGACTCATGTTATAGAGAGTTATTTGTTTTTGAGACGGTCAGAGAGGCGTTGTTCTTTGACCGTCTTTTAATATATAATAGGTTATTCCTTTTCGGTTATTATTTGATAATTCAAATATTAACCCCATCTTTGCAACCAATATGACCTCTCACGCTTCCCGTAGAACAGCGCACCCGGAGAGGTCTTCGAGTTTTTATACGCTTATTTTCATCACTAATATTTGCATAATATTTTTATATATAGTAAGTTTGCACCACGTTTTTCAATAATAACCAAAACTTATGAATCAAAATTTCACAGTGTCAGTTAGAAAATTGACTGACAAGGAACTTATGCAAAGAGCTTGTGAAATGACTTTTTTAGGCACAAGCAAACAATCACTTCTCAGTATGTATAAAGCGGAACACTCCCCTACCCGAACACAGGTATTTTGGATAGAGTGCAAAAACATTCCGCTGTTTATAGCAACACACCTGTTACGACATCATGTAGGCTCCGTTCCTTTCCAACTTACCTGTCGGGACGATCGAAAAGGCGGTAATCCCAGTCTCATTCAAAAGCTGGAGGAAATCAAATCCAAGCTCAACAATATCGTAAACGAGGTGCAGGAAGGAAGATCGGATTATGCCGATTTCGTCATTTCCGAGATACAGGACGAACTTACTTACCTTCAGGGAAATTCCGATCGTTACACTCCGGTAAACTTAGGTTTGTTCATCAACGCTCAGTCACTTATTGATATGGCCAAACTACGGCTTTGCAAACAGGCGCACGCTGAAACAATCGAGGTATTCCAAGCAATCAAGGACGAGGTTGCAAAGGCAGATTCAGAACTGGCAGCAATGATGGTAAGAAAATGCGTGTATCGTAATGGACTATGTGGAGAATCGAGATGTTGCGGATTCAATAACTCCCCAGTATTTAAAAAGGAATTAAGTGAGTATTTGAAGAATTTTACATCTCTTCAGATTGGAGCAAAATCTAATAACTAATTTTCAATAACCAAACCAAGTATGATTTTAAAAGTTCAAAAACGAGACGGGCGTATTGTCCGGTTTGACAAGAGTCTGATTAGTAAAGCGATTTACAAAGCGATGTGTGAAGTTGGAGCTATTGAAGAGAAAATAGCAAACGATATTGCTTCTAATATCGAAAAACACACAGACAAAGAACACCTATCGGTGAATGAAATACAGATTCTTGTCGAAAACGAATTAATGAAAAGCGATATGCCGGATGTTGCACGTGCATATATTATTTATCGTAATAAACGAGATAAGGCAAGAAATAGTAAAAGCAATCAGATTATTGCAGATATTATTGCGGCTAAAAAAAATGACATTACCCGTGAAAATGCGAACATGAACGCAGATACTCCAGCAGGCATGATGATGAAAGTTGCAAGTGAACGCACAAAAGAATTTGTAGATGATTATTTGTTGCCAGATGATATTCTTAAATTGGTAAATGATAATATTCTTCATATCCACGATAAAGATTATTATCCGACAAAAAGCTTAACATGTTTACAGCATCCTGTCGATAAAATTTTGGCTGAAGGATTTAGAGCCGGACACGGGGAGTCTCGTGCAGCAAAAAGAATTGAGACAGCAAGTATTCTTTCTTGTATTTCAATGGAATCCGTTCAAAATGAAATGCACGGAGGACAAGCTATCCCAGCTTTTGATTTCTATTTAGCACCGTATGTCAGAAAAACATACATTGAAGAAATTAAAAAATTAGAAGCGTTTTTTGGCGATCTGGCACACCTGTATCAAACTCCAATACCTGATTATTTATATCAAGACACCAATAATTTTACTGGGGATGATAAGTTAAAGCAACACGCTATAAACATGACCGTGAATAGGGTACATCAAGCTATGGAAGCGTTCATTCATAATATGAACACGATTCATTCTCGTGGTGGAAATCAAGTTGTGTTCAGTTCTATCAATTATGGAACAGACATTTCCGCAGAAGGCCGTTGTGTAATTCGGGAAATGCTAAATTCAACTTACAATGGAGTTGGCAATCATGCTACGGCCATTTTCCCAATTCAAATTTGGAAAAAGAAACGTGGAGTAAATTTCCTGCCAGAAGACCCCAATTATGATTTATACTTATTGGCTTGTAAAGTGACTGCAAAACGATTCTTTCCTAACTTCTTGAATTTGGATGCAACTTTCAATCAAAATGTAAAATGGAACGCAAACGACCCTAAACGCTATCTGTATGAAGTTGCAACGATGGGATGCCGAACCAGAGTTTTTGAAGATCGCTTTGGAGAAAGTACATCTATTGCCAGAGGAAATCTTTCTTTTTCAACGATAAATTTGCCCGGACTTGCTTTATCTGTGATGAACGAGCCTAAAGAAAAAAAGATTAGTATATTTATAGACAAACTAAAACAGGCTATTAACATCGCAGGGAAACAACTTTATAATCGCTATCAATTCCAATGTACCGCTATGGCAAAACAGTTTCCGCTACTTATGTCCGGGATGTGGGTAGGTTCCGAAAACCTAAAACCAGACGATGAAGTGCGTTCGGTTCTGAAACATGGCACACTTGGCGTTGGTTTTATAGGTCTTGCAGAATGTCTTATATCACTTGTTGGCAAGCATCATGGAGAATCGGATAAGGCGCAACAATTAGGTCTTAAAATCATCACCTTTATGCGTGATGAAGTCAAAAAATTATCTGATCATTACGATTTGAATTTCTCAGTGCTTGCTACTCCGGCTGAAGGATTGTCTGGAAAGTTCACCGCCAAAGATAAGGTAAAATACGGTATTATATCGGGGGTTACTGACAAAGATTATTACACAAACTCAAACCATGTCCCAGTGTATTATCGTTGCAGTGCTGCTCACAAAGCTAAAATTGAAGCCCCTTATCACGAACTGACTCGTGGTGGACATATTTTCTATGTCGAATTGGACGGGGATGCTACGCACAATATCGAAGCGGTTATGGATATTGTAAATCTTATTGATAAATACAATATCGGATACGGATCTATCAATCATAACAGAAACAGATGTCTTGATTGTTCTTACGAAGATGCTTCCAAAGGTTTGAAAGTTTGCCCGAATTGCGGAAGCCATAATATAGACAAGCTGCAACGTATTACCGGTTATCTTGTTGGAACTACCGACAGATGGAACTCGGCGAAAGGGGCAGAATTAGAAGATCGTGTAACACACAGTAAATAAAATGGAGCCAACAATATATGTAGCAAAAATTGTGTACTCAACCTCAGTAGATGGGGTTGGGTTACGCAATTCTTTATATGTTTCCGGATGTCCTCTACATTGCGAGGGGTGTCATAATCAAGCATTTTGGGATATACAATCCGGAACTAAACATACCGTACAAGATGTGTTTCAACAATTAAATGAGGATGATTTTAATATTTCCATTTTAGGAGGGGAACCGCTGTTACAATATGAGAGTATTGTGGAATTATGTAAACTAATCAAGAAACATTATCCTCAAAAAACCATTTGGTTATGGTCTGGATATACAATCGAATATATAAAAGAACACTTTCCTCTTATCCTTCAGTATATCAATGTTCTTATAGATGGAAGATATATACAGGAATTAGCAGACCCTAATTTAAAATGGAGAGGCTCTTCAAACCAAAGAATTATTCATTTAAATAAAGAGTAAGTCTATATACATAACACACAAAATAAAAACCATAATAAACTATCAAACAATATAATGCAAACTTATAATGAAAATTATTACGAAAATATTTTGTAAATCAAACAACAATCATATATCTTTGCATCATAATTAAAACCAAAACTAATTAATTATGGCTATACGCTCAAAGGGTATCGTAACTATCAATGATGGAGACGTAGACCTTAATGAATTTAAAGAGAGCTTGTACGACCTTTCAGACGGAGAATATGGATTCCTCATATTCGATAAGGAAAAGAACAAGACTCTTCCTCAGTTGAAATACCTAAATGGTGTTGTTCTAAAGAGAATATCTGAGGAACTGCCGGGACATCCCGATGTATCCGCATTATACAGATACTTTGAAGAACTGTACGCTCCGATTCTCAAAGATGAAATAGACGGAGAAACCTATGAGTATTTCGATTTGAAAAGCGCAAAATCAAGTGAAATGAATGAGGTTATCGAGAAAATCATTCATCATGCCAAAACCAAGTGGAACATAGAAATCATAACAAGAGACGAATTGAAACTTCCTTCAGCGTCAGAACCTTATGCCGATGCCTATGCAAACCAATGGAAAGATTATTCTCGAAAAATTTAATTTTTAAACTTTAACTATCTACATTATGCAAGAAGAAAAATTTGAAGAAAAGGAGCAGCAGCCCTTATCAGTGTTTGAGTTATTTGCCGCAGCCGAGGAAACTTATGAAGAAGCCCAAGCCAGAGCCGCAGAAGAGAACAAGTCGTTTGTCAAGACGGAGTTCATCAAGATGGACAAGTTCGGAACCTACACTTTCCGTATCCTTCCGATTGCTCCTAAAGCAGATGGTACAATTGACCGCAAGAGCTACGAGTATCCGATCCACCAGTTACTAATGAAGATTCAAAAACCTTCAGACAACGGAAAGCAGCAGTTCACATACGTTTCTGTTTGCCGTGCAGGTTATGCAGGGTACAAGACAGACCTTATTGACACTTACCGCAAACTGGCAATCGCAGAAGCCAAAGCACAGAATGACGACAAGCTTGCAGAAAAACTGGACGATGGATTCCAAGGCGGTGTCAAATACGATTACTCACATGCCATGTACGTGTTCGATATGGACGAACGTGCCAAAGGCATTCAGCTTCTCCGTCTCAGTCATTCACAGTTCAAGACTTTGGACGAATGCAAGTTCAAGCTATGGCAGAAGAAACTGAAGAAGAATCCGAAATACCCCTGCCCTATCTCGTCAATTGCAAACGCATTCCCGGTTGAGATTGAAAAGAAAAAGAACGGTGCTAAAACCGAATATTCCATCAATATCGACAATGAATCGGATGTGGATGTGTTGACATCGGAAGAACTGACCGCACTGCTTAATGCGCCCCGTATTCCCGAAGTCATGTATCGTTATACCCGTTTTCACTTTGAGGCAACTCTGATTTATCTGAAACAATGCGATGAACAGTTCGATTTGAAGGTGATGGAAATGGATGAAATGAAAGAAGCCATTGAAAGCCTGAAAGCGGAACTCCCAGCCGATGATACAAGTTCGTTCTCTTTTGACAAGAAAGGAGATGATTCAGACAAGGACAATGCAAATGGCGTAATCACGATTGATTCTCTTTTCGACATGTACGATGAGCTTCAGGAAAAAGGTTTGAACGACAAGACGGAAGAAGGTCAGGAACTCAGAGGTAAGATTCGTGAGTTTATCGAGCAGGAAAAACTCGAAATCCGTATGACCCGTACAACGACCAACGCTATGTTGCTTGACATGATTGAAGAAGTGTTGCAAGGTGGTACACCTCAGAATAAAGAACCGGAAGCTGAACCTGCCAAAGAACCGGAAGAAACAGAGGAAGAATCTAAAGAAGAGCCTACCCCGGAACCGGAACAAGAACAGGAAGAAGATGGTAATGATGAAGACCCTCGTACCACCAGAAACGATGATACGAATGAGCCGGCAGTACAGAGAGAAAGACGTACAACAAGAATGGTACGCAGAAGAGACAGATAATTAAAGTTTAAATACTTACCCCGAAGGCGTACATTTACATCTGACACATGTACTTGTACGCCTTTTTAATGCAGAGATTTAACCATGACTAAAAAGAAAGTTCCATGTATCTTGTTATTCAACGACATACATGTTTCAAACGATAATATTCCGGAATTTAAACTGAACTGGAACGAAGCTCTTAATATATGTGACAAGTACGATATATCCGAGATTGCCATTGGTGGAGACTTGTTTCAATCCCGTGCTTCCCAGACCCTCGATGTACTTTTAGCCGTACACGATGCGCTGCTTGAAGCCGAAAAAAGACAGATTGAAATAATTATTGCAAACGGCAATCACGACAAGGTAAATCAAGAAGCCACTTACGGATATTGCCATGTATTCGACCAGCACAAAAACGTAGAAGTGGTGGATGATTGTGTTATCGCAGAATATCCCGAATTTAATCTGTTTGTAATGGCTTATTTTCCGGAAAACGGATCGTTCACTGAAAGATTGCAAAATGTAATTCAAAACGACCTGCCCGACACAAAACAAAATATCCTATATATTCATGAAGGCATTAACGGTGCATTGGCCCAATCCTCAGACAAGGAATTGCCGGCCAAACTGTTTGAACCATTCGACAAGGTTTTGGTGGGACATTATCACAACAGAACCAAAATCAAAGGAACTGCTATCGAATACATTGGTTCAAGCCGCCAGCATAATTTCGGAGAAGACGAAGAAAAAGGCTATACTCTTCTTTATGAAGACGGTTCACATGAATTTATAAAGAATCAAGTGAATATCCGATACAAGACACTGGATGTTCCGTTCTCAAAGGTAAATACAAGCCTTTATAACCAGCTTTCCGAAATAAAGAGTGACAGCCGATATAAAGTAAAGGTTCGTATCCGTTGTTCCGGTTCTGAAGCCTCTCTGATAGACAAGAACCTGTTAATCGAAGCCGGTGCAAATAAAGTGGAAATTGTAACGGAAGACATCGAAGAGACGGAAGTTGCAAAATCAAGCCTCTTTGAGAAATTCGACAACAAGCAGATCAAAAAAACCTATGAGGATTTTTGTGAAGAAAAAGAAATCGCCGACCCATCACTCGGTTTGTCTTACCTTTCTAAAATAGATTGATTATGTGGAAACTTAATGATATTCATGTTGAGAATTTATGTGCATTTAAGGAACTTGATTATACACTGGAACAAGGCGTAACGACTCTTGTATTTGGAAACAATCTGGACAATGATTCCCAGAAATCAAACGGTTCAGGAAAATCAGCCCTTATTGAAGCGATTGCAATCGGTATAGGCGGTACTCCGCTCCGTAAAATCAAGAACGAAGAGATTATCAATGATGCAGCCGATGAATGTTTTATCCGTCTCAGATTCCTAAGCGACAGCAGCACAGAAGAATTTATCGTTGAAAGAAAGATTTCCAGAAAATCAGCATCAGTGGTAAAGTGTTCCATTATTCGTGATGGCAAACCGGTGGAAACGGACGAGGCGGTACGTTCAAGCGTTAGCGAGTATGACAAGTATATCTTAGAGAAGCTGGGAATCAATAAAGACGAACTATATAACAACTTCGTTCTTTCCAAACATAAGTTCCAAGATTTTCTTTCCTGTTCCGACAAGGACAAGAAAGAAATCATCAATCGGTTCTCAAATGGTATTCTTGTAGATAAGGCCATTGAAAAACTGGAAGAAGATATGATTCCTCTCCAGAGAGAATTAAACGAGGCCAATCTGAACGTGGCAAACATTGACGGACGTGTCAGCATGTTACAGGAACAGATTGAAGCAGAAGAAAATGCAAAAGAAGAAAGAGCTAAGACAAAGCTCCAGAAAATCGAAGAGAAAGAATCCCTGATCGTTTCAAAACGGGCTGAAATCAGAAAATGCAATGAAGAAATTGATTCGATAAACGCAGCCTTGGATCGTTTGGACAATGTAGATGGCAATCTCCAGACAATTGAGGAAGACGATAAAATTGCCCCCAACGAAGCGGTTGAAAGAATTGCGGCTCTTTTCAAGGAAGCTTCCATCACTGGGTTGTCGGATTGGAAACAAAATATTATAGAAAAGGAACAATCTATTTTGAGTCTCGAAAAGAAGCTGGAAGAAAATGGTGCGTCTATTTCAGTGGTTGAATCCCAGCTGAATGGTTTAAATAATGATTATGACAATCTAAACGAAGACTACCAAAAATTCTCATCCAAATATCCGGACAGACTGAAAGAATATGACGACACGATCAATTCCCAGCAACAGGAAATCGTTTCGCTCACGGAATCCGTAAAGCATAATATAAGAGCCAAACGAAATCTTAATGTCGCCATAGAGGAACTGAAGACTAAGTTGGCAGGAACAATCAAGTGCCCCAAATGCTCGCATGAATTTCTTCTTTCAGATAAGGATTTTAACGTGGAGGAAGCTGAAAAAGCATTGGTAGAGCAAGAAAAGGCTGTCTCAGCCCTTGATTCCTGCATTAAAGAACAAAACAGCAATCTGGTTGAATACGAAAACAGGATTGATAAAACCAAGTCTTTAAAAATCAAGTTAAGAGAAGAAAACGCCAACTGGGAAGAAAAACTGTCTTCCGTCCAGTCCTCAATTAACAGGCTGAAATCGAAAATCAATGATCTTAGCTTGTCTCAGAAAACAATCTCCGACAAGATTGCAATGATACAGGGCGATTTAAGCAATATCAGAAAGAAGATTTTCGATGAAGCATTTGATCTATTGGACGATGAGATTGGCAAAAAGGAACGTACAATCAAGAAACTGGAGGAAACGATTTCTGCTACGGAAGGTTCAATAGAGACTTTGTTACAGACTATCAAAGAACTAAAAGAAGCGTCTGATACTGAAGTTATCGAATCTCTCAGATTGTCATTAAAGGAATTTATGAAAAAGTCTACTAAAGCCGTTTCAGAAAGAAGCAAGATTGAGAGTAGGCTAAACGCTTTAAAAGAACAAGGACAGCGTTTTGTAGAGTTCAAGACCTATTTGGCCAATACCAAGATCGAAGCTCTCAGCAAGATTACGAATGAGTTTTTGGAAAGCATCGGCAGCGACATACGGATTAAATTTTCCGGCTATACGATACTGAAGACCGGAAAACTGAGAGACAAAATCTCAATCTCCATCATCCGTGACGGGGTTGATTCCGGTTCATTCGGAAAACTGAGCGAAGGAGAAAAGGCTCGTGTCAATCTGGCCAATATCCTTGCCATGCACAAACTGATAAATGTGAACTGTGATGGTGACAAGGGACTTGACTTGCTGGTATTGGATGAGATACTTGAAGCGGTGGATGAAAATGGTCTGGCTAATATGTTCTCGGCCATCAACCATATCGGAGTTACCGCTCTTGTAGTAAGTCATGGAAACGTAGCTGAAAACTACCCTTACAAGTTGATTATTAACAAACAAAACGGAGAATCATACATTGATGAGAACCACTAAAAACGAAACGACCAACGATGAATTGACTAAGAAAGATATTTTGGCACTGGACATTGCCACACATACGGGATATTATTCGCTGCATGAAGGCGGTACGTGGAATTTCACAGAATCCAAAAGAAAGAATAATAACAAACAACACAAGGATTTCAGAGATACACTTATGGCCTTCATTCAGAAATACGACATCAAACAGATAGTCGCTGAAGATGTAAACGTGAACAATCACTTTACCGATATGCGAAAACTGTGTGAGTTCAGAGGCATACTGAAAGAAGTGTGTGACGAACTCGATTTGCCGGAACCGGAGTTTATCAATGTGGCTACACTCAAAAAATGGACTACCGGAGATGGCAGGGCAGACAAAAAGAAGATGATGGAGTTCTGCTATAAAAGATACGGCATTACTCCCATTGACGACAATCACAGTGACGCTATCTGTATATTTTATTATTACGCAAGAAAATATCGTTTAAACTAAAACCAATTATGAGTAAAGCAAGAAACGAAAGAAGAAAAAGACAGAGAGACGCAAGCAAGCATACAAACGTGCTTGCCGTACATCTCTCGGAGTTTTACGAGTTCCTATCCTCTTCTCCCAAACCTTCGGACGAAGCGGTAAGAGAAACGTTTATCCGGCACAGAAACGCTTGGCACAACTACTGCGCTTCACATAAATTGACTGAATCAGCTAAAGATTTATTTGTTATGAATGTGGAAAAGGCGTGGAAACGAAACCGAGACAAGCAAGCTGCCCAGTAAAATACATAGATGCGGAATCGGCGGCTCGCCGAACCGGTTTTTTTTAAAAAAACGTGATTCCACACAGGAACCTCGTATATAAGTTGTGTATCAAGTATACCGCAAACCCTGAAGACATCGATGATAACTATGTGGAAGTGCTGACCAACTTCTTTAAATATATCGAGACCTACGACCCCACAAAGTCAATACAGACGTGGCTTCATATCGTAACCAAAAGATATATCATAGATGCGGACTCAAAACGTTCACACATGAAGTTTTCCGATAATCTGAAGGTTTCGGATATAGGTGATACAATACTGGACGATGATGAGATCAATGCCAATTGCATGTCGGTTGAGAATTACAGGCAGTATTACAATGATGATATATTGGAAGCATTGGATTCGTTGGAACCGATCTACAAGGAAGCATTGCTCTTGCAACAGGCCGGATACAAATTGCACGAGATTATGGACATCACGTATAAAAGCGGTAGTCTTAAAACCAGAAACATAGAGACCGTAAAAAGCCGATTGTTTCTGGCTAAAAAGAAAATGAGAAAAATGATAAACCGAGATGGAGAAAAAAGAACAAATTAAGAATATCATTCTCGTTTTCTCTACTATTATGAAAAGTATGATTAACCCCTCTTTCAAGATCACAAATCCGGAAGGAGGGGTTACTCAGCAAACCATCGGGAAATGTCTGGATTTGCTTGAAGCCGACTTTGGCGATACCATTAGTAGAGAAAGGTTAGTTGATTTTTGCGTATGTCAGGCGTACCGGGTATATAACACGGATTCCAGATATACAGACAAATGGGGCGTGAAACAATACTTCGGCAGCAAGGCCGTGGAATGCTTCACGCAGACGAACAAGAACCGGAAGTATTACGAGGACAAATGGCTGGGAGATAAAATGCCAAGAGCAAGGCTTCTCACTCTCATTGCGGACAGACGGAAACATCCGCTATACAAATTCATCTTTCCCCAGTACGAGGAAAGTACCAAATCCAGAGCGTTGAATACGGACGTGGGATACTATATATGCGGACAATCCACCCTACTATGGACTCCGTTTTCCGTCTCCTGCCAACAATGCGCCAAAGCCGAAGCCTGTAAACAAAGAACCCGGCAAGCTTATCCTGAACTATATCGAATCAGAACTGAAGAATTTAATCAAAATGAAACCAAATAAATCCAACCCTTTAAGTTTAGATTTCCTCTTTGAGCTATACTATTGCGTAATGAAGTATGACAACGTATGTGCCGCAGTAGTGCAAAACATGAAAAAAGAATATCTGCCGGATAAATACTTTCAAGCGATAAACAAGGTCATAGCCAAGCATTATGAGACCTACAAGACACCGCCTTCCTACCCGGTCTTGTTGCAAGCCTTTGCCGGAGACTACGATGCCACGGAACTGATTAATACGTTTCAGGACTATGAAGGTGTCAGAAAAGTGGATTCCGTATTGGATATGCTGGAATCATACATCAAAAGCGTCCGGTTACAGGCCGTTTATGTAGAAGTCGGAAAGCTATACAACCAGAACGAACAGGAAAAGGCTCAGAACAAACTGATGGAATATGCGGAATGGCTCGGTCAGTTCACACTAAAAGCAAGTCAGTTCGTGGATATTACCAAGACATTCACCCAGCGTTTCCTACAGAACCGACAAAGGGAGAATGAGAACAAGAACTCACGGCTTGCACAGGTGACACGTTTCTTCATTGACGATATAGACGAACTGAACGATGGAAGAAATCTCAGAGGACAGCTTACCTGTTTCCTTGCCAGTACGGGCGTGGGAAAGTCGCATATCGCACGCCATGTCGGAGTAAGGGCTATGGTGGACGATGGACTGAACGTGCTTCATTTCCAGTTGGAGGGTTCTGAGGAAGAAGTGGTAGATGCTTATTCCGGAGCTTTGATATGCAAGAACTCGTTTCTTTTTGAGAAAGGAAAAATCTCAGATACGGAAATGAGGATTTTTGAGGAACAGATGAAAGCCTATACCGGAAGTATTATTGTAAGGGCCTTTCCCAGATTCAACAACAACGTATCAACCGTCGATATTCAGAGTGGTATTGCCGAATATCGTAAGATACATGGTCACAATCCCGACATCGTGATTGTGGATTCGATGGACTTGCTTACCGATTCAAGCGGAAGAAACTGGGGAGCTGACCATGAACGTGCCAAACGTATCGCAGTGGCAAACGATTTGAAAGACTTGGCCAACGATGAGAATGTCTGGATGGTCGTTACCTATCAGGCGACCATCGAGAACAGGGATTGGCTCAACGATGAGAAAAATGTTCTGACCGAATACAACTGTTCTGAAGCAAAGGGGCTTTCCAGACCACTTACCCATCTGATTACGCTGAACCAATCCGAAGCGGAAAGAAAAGAGGATACGATGCGTCTGCATATCGCAAAGTCCCGATTCTTTAGCAAAGGAGACACGTTCAAGATTGCCACTGACTATGCAAACGAAGTGTTCTATGATGCAAGAAGAACCATGAGCTTGAAGGCCCGGTCTGCCTCATAAAGAGGTAAAAATGTCTATAACTGAAGAATGTTATAGGCATTTTCTTGTTTCGTACCAATTAATATAATATTTTTGCACCAATTTACGTGACTACAATATAGCCGATTAAGCTAAAATATTTAACCAAGACTGTATACATGGATTTAACCAAAGCAGAGAAAGATTATCTCATCAAGGAAATAAGTCTGGAACTGGGAGCAAAATTCGATGGAAGCCATAAGAATCTTATTGTACCAAAATGTCCCCATTGTGGGAAAGAGAATAAGTTCGGAATTTATGTAGGCAAAGAAACGGAACGGAAAAAGCCGTTTATGTCACATTGTTTCAGTTGCGGCTTTTCCACGACAACGCTGGAAGGACTGTTGGAAACAATCGGAAGGCCGGATCTGATGGTCTCTCCTACTGCCGATCTGGAAGCAAAACTGGATGTCCAGCTCCTTTTTCGCATTGATGGCGAGGAAGAGATTGATGATTCATTAAGCATCATAGAACTCCCGGAATGTTACAAGCGTTGTTATACCAATTCGTACTTGAAATCCAGAGGCTTTACTTTTGATGATTATGAGTATTTTCCGGTCGGTACGACAAGAGGGTTGAATTTCAAGTTCAACGACTATGTGATATTCCCGATCATTGACGATGGCGATACCGTTGGCTATGTTTCCCGTCATATCTGGTCAAAGGACGAGATAGACCGGCATAACTGCAAGGCAAAGATTAACGGGGGATACAGGATTCTGCGCTACAGGAACTCGACAGAAAACGATTTTGTGAAACTCCTGTACAACTACGATGCGGTCATTGAAGATGAGACCGACACGGTTATCATAGTGGAAGGAATCTTCGATGTCATTGCCCTGACACGGAAACTGGAGTTGTATGACAATCCTCATGTAGCCGTTGTAGCGACTTTCGGAAAGAAGATTTCCCAGATACAGATATACAAGCTGCAATGCAAAGGGGTGAAAACCGTTGTGCTTGGGTATGACTCGGATGCAACGGAAGCTATAAACAAGGCAGCGAGCACCCTTAATGAATATTTCAACGTATTCATTGCCAAAATTGACGCAGAGAATGGGAAAGACTGGGATGAAATGTCGTTTTGGGAAATCTACGATACCTTCTCCCAGAACTTGCTCTCCCCTATTGAATTTAAATTAAATACACTTTAACCAATGGAAGAATTAACAGAGTGGCTTGATGCCAATAAAATATCATTTAAAATGATAGACAACGAAGTCATAGAGATCGAGGACTTCGGCAAAATGTTTTTGGCCGACCTTAGCGGTGTAAAATCCATCTTTAAGGTAAAGGATGATGAAGTGTCCTTCAATCTCATGGAAGATCCTTCAGTTCTGATGGAAGAAGACATCTATTATGTCGCATTCAAGTTCGGTGACAACTGGTATTATTATGATTTGAGGGAAGAGTTCAAATTCAATATATTGAAATATATAGGCAAACGACAGGCTGTAAAGACCGATATTCCCTTTGTCAATCTGGGAGTGCATACCCCTTATGAATTATTGAACGGCTCAGGGGATTTGGGTTTATGGGTCAAGAAAGCCAAATATCTCGGTCATACGGCTATCGGAATCTGTGATCGCAATACGATGGCGGCAACCTTCAATCTACAAAAGGAATGTGACAAAGCCGGAATAAAACACGTATTCGGCTATTCGTTTACTCTACAGTTCTATGATGAGAGAGTGGATATGAAGGTATATTCCCTATCGCAAAAAGGGCTTCGCAATCTTCTTCGCATTCAAAAGGAAATCATGGTGGATTCAGAAGAGAACGTACTGACACTTTCCCAGCTTTTGACTCACGGCGAAGGAAACGTATTGGTATTCGGTAAACTTTCTTCGTACTGGATGAAAAAGAACATGAATGTCGTAAAAGAACTGGAAAGAACATTTGATATGATATTCTATCAGGTTGATCTAAGCGAATACAAGGCTGAGAGAATTGATATTGAAACTCTTAATGCCACCAAGTTCTATTTCGATAACTTTTTCTTGGAGGACGAGGGAATATTTGAGGTGGAGCCGATTCTTATCTGTGACAACTACTATCTTGATAAGGACGATGCGAAGAACAAGATTATTCTGAACAAGATTGCAACAAAGGCAGCTCACAACCAGAGTGACGACCAGTATTTTAAGGATATAGACGAGCATTTGGCAATGTTTCAGTCTATATTTGATTCTGAGAAATGGGATGCGGAAGCCCTCTTGGAACTTATGTGCCAGCCGACCGTGGAAATAGCGGAGAAAGCTACGGCACGGTTTGAAACAGGACGAAATTTCATGCCGCAATACGACATGACACCGGAAGAGAAAGCCAAATACGGAGATCGCCATACCATGTTTCTTGAATTGCTGGAAGAAGGATTTCAGAAACTCGTTCCAAAAGGCAAGGAAGATATATATCGCAAACAACTGGATTATGAAATTTACGTGCTTGAATCCACCAATAACGTGGATTATATGCTGGTTCAGTACGATACGGTCAATTATGCACGGAAAAACGATATTCTGGTCGGTTGTGGGCGTGGTTCTGCTGGTGGTTGTTTGGTTCTTTATCTTCTTGGAATCACACTTATTGACCCGATCAAGTACAATCTCTTGTTCGAGAGATTCCTACTACCCGAACGTGCCGGACTCTATCAAACCGACACTACAATTATCGGAAATGACATGGAATCTACCGAATACATTGAAGTGGAACTGGAGAATCATAGAAAATACAAAATAGATAAGGATGCGGAGTTAATCGTCAAACGGGATGGAATAGAAGAACCTATAATCGTTTACGCAGATGAATTGAAACCTGACGATGATGTTTTATTTGATAACAGGGATGTATTGTTTACCCTGAATGAGATTTGATTTTTAACCGGATTAAAATATAACCAAAACTGATTTATGAGGATTATTAATGTTAAGCCTGTCAAAAGTGAACAGGTGGTTAAAACTATTGACTGTTTTGTAGGCAATGGATATTTGCAAGGTGCAGGAGGATCGTTGCCGGATGTGGATACCGACTTCCAAAGCGACCGTAGACAAGAAATCAAGGAGTACATTGAAAAGAGATACAATCACAATGAAAAACAACGTGTATTTTCTGCTGGTACGCTTACTACATTAAAGCTAAAAGCAGTTTTAAAGGATGTGGCTCGTGTGCATCGTGTTCCAGTAAATATAGTGAACTACATTACAGCCATTTTCGATGATGATAAAATGACTTGGACTGACTTGTTCAAGTTAGCTGCCACAAATAAAAAAATACGTGATTTCATCATCAAATATCCGCTTGTCATTGAAGACATTAGAGGGTTGATGGGACAGCCCCGATCTTCGTCTATTCATGCTTCAGCACTTTTGGTTACACCTGACCGGAAAGATGATGAAGACTTAGAATGCTTTGACTTTACTCCTATTAAGAAAGTTGATGGAATGCTTGTTTCTGAAGTGGATGGGTATTCATTAGATGAACAAGGACTTTTAAAAAATGACTGTCTGGGTATCAAAGAATTATCAAAAATAAAAGCCACAATTGATATTTGTAATGACAAATACAATGCAAATCTGACATTTCAAGGTATCACACAAAGTGGATTAGATGATCCAAAGGTGTATCAGCTTTTAAAAGAAGGTCACACTCAAAATATTTTTCAATTTTCTTCTGTCGGCATGACCAAGTTCTTAATGAGCATGAAGCCGAACAAAATAGAAGATTTGATTGCGGCCAATGCCTTGTATCGTCCGGCTACATTGGATTCCGGTTCTGCGGACAAGTATGTAACTTGTAAGTTGGGAGATGCTGCCCCGGTTTATCTATGGGGGACGTACAATGCAATGAAAGATACTTACGGAGTTCTTTGTATTGCAGAAGGAAGCCCTGTGCTTACAAAAAACGGAGAAATACCTATAGAATCAATAAAAGAAGGAGATTATGTTTTAACAGAAGACGGAACATATCAAAAAGTATTGTCTCATATAGACAAAGGCACGGCCGAGGTTGTTAAAATTCACACAAACTTTGGGGAAGATTTAATTTGCACACCCGACCACAAAGTGCTAACCCAAGACGGATGGAAATGCGCAAAAGATTTGAAACCAAGAAAAGATATAATTAAGGCTTTTTGGACAGAACAAGAGTCCGATTATGTAGGAACACTCAGAGATTGGTGTATAGGGATATATTTAGCAAATGGACACTATGGCACAATTTGCAACATTGCTTGTAGAAATGAAGAAGAAGCATATATCATTGCTGAATTATTTAATATTGCATTTGGATTAAATTGTAGAGTTAGATTTCATGTGCGGTGCTGGTATGTGGATTTGCGATATTCTGACAACTATTCTGATGCAGCAAAATACAGAAATCCATTTAAAGAATATTTAAAATCAATCGGCTTAAACGATTTAACTTGTTACTCAAAAGAAATAACAATTCCTGTTTCATTAGAACTATTAACAGGTTTTGTCGAAGGGGACGGATGTACAACTAATAACGTTATACGATTGTGTAACAAAAAGTTGGCATATCAGTTATATAAAGGGTTTCAAGCACATCGTATTCCTTCGTCCTATTTTGAATCAATCGAAAATGGAAGAATTGTACATGTTGTCCATTTTCAAGATAATTACACCAGAAAACTAAATTACAGATTCAAAAAACACGCAAATTTGGGCAGTGGCTTTGATGTTCCTTCGTCCTATTTTGAAAAAATTAATTTGAAATCATATAGTTGTAGAGAGCGCAAAAAAATACGTGCTACTGTTTTAAGACAAACAATAGGAGAGCAAAGACGATTGGAAGGTTATGGTATAAAGGATTTTCATAAAGAATGGGGCAAAATCATCAAAGTAGAAAATTACGGAAAATGTCATGTGTTTGATCTTTCTGTTGAAAAAAACCATAGCTTTTGTGTTGGTGGTTTGGTGGTTCACAATTGTTTCCAAGAACAACTGGCGCAAATAGCCCGTGAAGTAGGTGGTTTTTCACTGGGCGAAGGAGTAAAACTTGTCAAATTAATCTCCAAAAAGAAGATTGACAAAATCAAAGCCTTACGTGGAAAATTTATGGATGGGGCTAATGCGAAAGGGTGTCCTAAAGACGATGCAGAAGCTATTTGGGATATGT